>Ga0208195_1000068_pt1 | contig 137175 bp, 122 predicted proteins | sample AD_UKC077_MetaG_FD_184441 | JGI IMG/M metagenome (GOLD analysis project Ga0208195, IMG submission 184441) | Active sludge microbial communities of municipal wastewater-treating anaerobic digesters from USA - AD_UKC077_MetaG (SPAdes) (version 2) | ecosystem: Engineered > Bioreactor > Anaerobic...
GGTTTTGACGTCTTGACAACCCGGCAGCGCCGCCGCCACGGCTTGCGCCAGGTCGGGCCGGTTCAGATGAAATCGCTTCGGCATAACCTTTCATGTCATGCCCTCCAACAAAATGCAACTACAAACAGGAAATGGTATAATCCCACACATACCGTTCATCGAACGCGACACGGTGTTTTTCCAAAAACGCCCGGTATTCCTCCTGAAACGATTTGACCCGATGATGCTCGCGTTGTCCGGCGATGTAATGACGAACGGTTTCAACGTTGGATTCTGAAACGGCAAATGCCCCGTAACCCGCCTGCCAGGCAAAACCTGCGAACTCTTGTCCCTGCGTCTTGATCCATCTGGAGGAGGACTTTTTGACATCCTCCACCGCCTGGCTGACCGATACGGTGCGGGCAAGTTCAAAGAGGATGTGAACGTGGTCTTCCTCCGAATTGATGAGCACGGGAGCGCAGCCGAGATTTTGCAGCGCCGTGGCCATGTAGGCATGCAGCGAATCGCGCATGGCGTCGGTGAGGAAGCGCTCGCGGTTTTTGGTGCTGAAGACGAGGTGAATGTGGAGACGGGCGAGGGATTGCGGCATACGTTGGGCCGCCCTTTCAGGGCTTTGATTTGTTTGTGGAATTCAAACCCAGGGCGTTGCCCTGGGCTGGTGTTGGGTCGCGCCGTTGGCGCTGGCGGGGTCCCGGGGCGTTGCCCCGGGCTGGTGTTGGGTCGCGCCGTTGGCGCTGGCGGGGTCCCGGGGCGTTGCCCCGGGCTGGTGTTGGGTTGCGCCGTTGGCGCTGGCGGAGTTCCGAGGCGTTGCCTTGGGCTGGTGTTAGGATGCGCCGTTGGCGCTGGCGGAGTCCCGAGGTGCTGCCCTGGGCTGACGTAGGATGCGCCTTGGGCGCGGCGAAGATGGTGATTAGCCCCAAAGGGGCAAACCACGATAGCCCAGGGCAACGCCCTGGGATTCGTGTCGAAAATCCATGCAAGCCCTGAAAGGGCGTTCCAGACGCGCGGCTTCACGTCGCGCGGGATCTGGCCCGCCTTGAGCAAACCCTCGCGCGCCTTATCCGCAATCGAGCAGGCGTAGATGCGCGGGCGCGCCTGCGGCTTCGGCGGGAGGATTTGTTCGTGGGATTTGGTTATCACCATGCCAGCCCCGACGGGGCGAGCCACGTTAGCCCGGGGCAACGCCCCGGGAATAGCGCGAAAAAACAAATCCAACCCTGAAGGGGCGGGCCAATGACGAGGGCGATGATGGTTGGGTCGCCCTTTCAGGGCTGGATGGGTTTTGTGGCTCGGATACCCAGGGCGTTGCCCTGGGCTGTCGTAGGCTGCGCCGTTGGCGCGAAGCCCCGCGTGCGCCGGGCCGCCAATCGAGCAGACGTAGCGGCGCGGGCGCGCCTCCGGCTTCGGCGCGAGGATTTGTTCGATGGATTGGGTTATCACCATGCCAGCCCCAACGGGGCAGACCACGTTAGCCCGGGGCAACGCCCCGGGAACAGGACCCAAATATCCCCAGCCCTGTCGGGGCGTTCCAAACCACCCAAACCCATTTTGCACGTGCGGGCGATGATGATTCGACCGCCCTTTCAGGGCTGGGGTGGATTTTGCGATCGCACACCCAGGGCGTTGCCCTGGGCTGGCATAAAACGCGCCGTTGGCGCGAAAACCCGCGTGCGCCTTATCCGCAATCGAGCAGGCGTAGATGCGCGGGCGCGCTTCGGGCTTCGGCGCGAGGATTTGTTCGTGGGATTTGGTTATCACCATGCCAGCCCCGACGGGGCGAGCCACGTTAGCCCGGGGCAACGCCCCGGGAATAGCGCGAAAAAACAAATCCAGCCCTGAAGGGGCGGGCCAATGACGAGGGCGATGATGGTTGGGTCGCCCTTTCAGGGCTGGATGGGTTTTGTGGTTCGGATACCCAGGGCGTTGCCCTGGGCTGGGGTTGGGGCGCGCCGTTGGCGCTACCGAAGCGGCGACGCGCTGCTTCACATCGCGCGTGGTCTGGCCGACCTTGAGCAGACCCGCGTGCGCCTGGTCGTCAATCGAGTAGGCGTAGATGCGCGGACGCGCCGCTGGCTTCGGCGCAAGGATTTCTTCGATGGTCTTACTCATCGTCGGTGTCTTCGAGGCTCATCGGGCGGACAACCTTTTCGATGAAAGCAATCTCACCAGCAGAAATGCCGTATTTTGCATAAAGGATCTTGTCCGTCCATTTCCTGTTCCACTTTTGCATGGGAACGAACGTGTAAACTCTGCGTGTCGTGTCTTGGGATGGCTTGTGCAAAAGAATCAGGAGACGAGTCAGCCGGCAAGTGAGGTAGGACAAGACACTCTCGGCTTCAGTCCGAGAGTCGAACGGCCCAATATGCATATACGTCCAAGACGATATGCTTCCGGGCTCGCCGAGGAACGGTGTGCTGATGATCTTGTGAGGATAGGTGTCTTTGTTCCCCGTGCCGGGAGCAGCCCGTCCAATAAAAACCTTCCACTTGTCGAAAACGTTTCGCTCTTTGGTGATTTCAGACCTCGCGACGTATCCGATCCCTCCGTTTCTGTAAACTTTGAGGTCATCTTTTGCCTTTTGTTCTTTGCCTCGAAATGTGCTCTCAAGTCCAAACGCACCGATTGAACTGACTAAGTTCATGAACATTTTTGCTTCAGGGAGTTGCAAGGACGCGCTGCTACCCGTTTCGGCTGCGACTACTTTTTTGAGGATCGACAACCCTTCGTTGAAACGAATGAAGACATCCGCACCCTTTTCAAGGAGTGGGCGCGTTGCGGTCGAGACAGGCCAGTCTTTGTAGTGGGTTGAGACTTTGCATGTTCCCGGATTATCGCGATCCCAAAGAAAGTAACAAACGCCGCCCTTGCCACCCATGCCTCCTTGAAACACATCGGACGCGCTGAGATAGTCTTCAATCACGCGCACACGGTTGTCACCGAGCATTGACTCGCGGAACTCGTCTAGGCCCATGCCGCCCGAGAACCACCTTGATGGAATAATCATTGACAGGAATCTGGGGTCGAGTGCCTTGGCCTGCTGAACGAACTCGTTGTAGATTGGGCGCGCCTGCACACCAAATCCATCCGTGTTGAGTTGATACGGGGGATTTCCAATGATGACGTCGAATTGCATGTTGCCTCCAAAAATCTCGGCGAGCCGAGTCTTGATGTTGTCGGTGTGAATGAACGCGTAGGCGTGAGTTTCAAGTCCCGCCGCCCGGTCGAAAACGGATTTGCCCGCGCCACAATACCGGCACTTGTCGCCATCCCAAGTGTGTTTGAGGCGCTGGAACCAGATGTTGCCATCGTCGCTGGTGAACGATTTGGCGATAGAGTGTTTGCCCGTGGCGTGCTTGGAGCAATAGACGCTGCGGCGGGCGAGCAGGCTGGTGATTTGCGTGATGCCGATGCCGAACACCTGCCGGGTCAGGATGTGGTTCACGCGCTGTTGCAGGTCGGGGATTTCCGGCTCCAGCCCCTGGACGAGGCGGCGGGTGATTTCGCGCAGGAAGATGCCGGACTTGGCGCAGGGGTCGAGGAATTTGACCGTTTTGTCCGCCCAGAGATTCGCGCCGCCGTGGTTGGCGGCCCACGCCCCGGCCAGCGTGTCGAGCATCCGGTTGGCGAATTCCGGCGGGGTAAACACCTCGTCGTTGGAGAGGTTGGCGATGCAGGTCAGCACATCCGGGTTGCGTCCGCGCAGGGAGAAGGTAGCTTGGCCGATCATAAGGTTGGCTCCGGGGTGGCGGCGACCAGTTCACTCACGGTCATCGGCGGGTAAGTTTTGACGGGCGTGAAAATCTCATGCTTGCCGAGTTGGGAAAAAAGCGAGTCTTCAGCGCTGAAGGAGGATGAGAGCGTGAGGCTTTGCAGGCTGAAGTCGCGCCGTTGAAAGCGGCCTTTCCAGAGATAGCCCCACTCAGCAAAGGTGATGGGCAGGTTGTCCCAGGTGCGCATTTTCATGGCGTCGCCGTGGATGAGATTGACGGAGAGGACGCACACCGCCGCGCGATAAAAATCGTCGGAAGGTTCCAGGTTCAAATATTCCGCGAAGATTTCCAGGAGGTTGGCGCGGCAGTCAGAGATGTTATCTGGCAACAGTTCGATGCCGTAAACGCACATGAGCGCGAGCAGCGCGTAGTGGCGGCGCTCGAAGTCGGACTGGCCGTATTTGAGCTCCACGGCGGCGAGCTTGCGGCGGAGGATTTCAACAAGAAAATTGCCATTGCCGCAGGCGGGCTCTAAAAAGCGTGCGTCAATGCGCTCGGTTTCGCCTTTAACCAAGTCGAGCATGGCATTAACCAGCCACGGCGGGGTGAAAACCTCCCCGTGGTCAGCAACGCGTTTTCTGGATTTCACCAGTGACATTGCCCTGTTTATTACCTGGTTCGCGACATTTTGACAGCGGACTTTGCGGCCGGGCCGAAGCTTTCACTTTATTTATCCTTTCACCGGAAGTCCGGCAAGTGACGAATCATGCCCACATTGATATCGGGGCAGATTTGTCGAATTTCAGCGACAGGAAAGGTCCGGACCCGGGCTGGACAGAACGGAAGCGGCGTTGCCAGACGCCGCCGATAAAATGTTTGCCGGATAAAGAGGGCAGCGGAATGCGAAGCGGGGCGACGGTTGGGCAACCGTCGCCCCGCGAGCGAATTTAAGCCGGTATCCGCCTAATCGGCGAGCAGGCTGGCGGTCAAATCAACCGGGGCAGACGATTCCGGTTCGGGCTCTTCATCCGGGACTTCGACCAACGGCTTGACGCGCACCCGCCGGTGCAATTCAAAGCCGGTGCCGGCCGGGATGATGTGGCCCATGATGACGTTTTCCTTGAACCCGCGCAGGTAATCCACTTTCGCGCGGGTGGCGGCTTCCGTCAGAACTCGCGTGGTGTCCTGGAACGAAGCCGCGCTGAGGAAGCTGTCGGTTTCCAGCGAGGCTTTGGTGATGCCCAGCAACACCGGTTGAGCCTCGGCGGGTTTGCCGCCCATCTGGTCCACCCGCTCGTTTTCCCCCTCGAATTCCAGCCGGTCAATCTGTTCGCCCCACAGGAACTGCGTGTCCCCGGGTTCGGCGATCCGCACTTTGCGCAACATCTGGCGCACGATGATTTCGATGTGCTTGTCGTTGATCGTCACGCCTTGCAAGCGATAGACCTCCTGCACTTCGTTCACCAGATATTCCTGCAATTCCTGTGGACCGCAGATATCCAGAATCTCGTGCGGATCCATCGGGCCTTCCGTCAACTGCTGGCCTTTCTTCACGTAGTCGCCTTTGAACACGATCACGTGCCGGCCAATCGGGATGATATGCTCTTCGACGAGGCCGGTGTAGGTGTCTTTGATCAGGATGCACCGTTTACCGCGCACGCTGGGGCCGAAATCCACGATGCCATCAATCTTCGAGATCTCCGCCGCGTCTTTCGGGCGGCGCGCCTCGAACAACTCCGCCACCCGCGGCAAGCCGCCGGTGATGTCCTTGGTCTTGGTGGTCCGGCGCGGCGTCTTCGCCAGCAATGAACCGGCGACGATCCGGTCGCCTTCATGGACGACAATGTGCGCCCCCGACGGGATGGTGTAATTGGCCACCAATTCGTTGCGCTCATCCACAATGCTGATCGCGGGATGCAAATCCTCTTTGAGTTCGATGATCACCATCGCTTCCTGGCCCGTCGTCGAATCCACCTCGTGCTTCATCGTGACGCCTTCGATGATGTCATGGAATTTCACCACCCCGGCTTTCTCCGACAAAATCGGCACGTTGTAGGGATCCCACTGCACGAACGTCTCGCCTTTCCGCACCCGTTCGCCGTCCGCCGCGGAAATCACCGCGCCAATCACCACATTGTGGCTTTCCAATTCCTGTCCGGTTTCCGTCTCAATCGAAACCGAACCGTTCTTGTTGAGCACGATATGGTGTCCGTCCTCGAGCCGCACCGTGCGCAATTCATGATACTTGAGCACGCCATCGAACTTCGCCTTGATCTGCGGCACGCGGAACACCTGCGACGCCGTGCCGCCGATATGGAACGTCCGCATCGTCAACTGCGTGCCCGGCTCGCCGATGCTCTGCGCCGCGATGATGCCGGCCGCCTCGCCCAGCTCGACCAACCGGCCCGTTGCCAAGTTCCGTCCGTAACACATCCGGCAGATGCCGTGCTTGCTTTCGCAGGTCAACACCGAGCGCACCTTCACGCGTTCCACGCCCATTTGATCCACCGCCTTCGCCCGGGCTTCGTCCAACTCCTGGTTGGCCGCCACCAACAATTCCTTCGGATTCGACGGATTCATCAAATCATCACACGCCACGCGTCCCACCAGCCGGTCGCTCAACCGCACGGCCTCTTCCTCGCCCTCGTACACCGCCTGCAGCCAGATGCCGTTGGTCGTTCCGCAATCCTCCTCGCGCACGATCACGTCTTGCGCTACGTCCACCAGTTTGCGCGTCATGTACCCCGAATCCGCCGTCTTCAACGCCGTATCCGCCAATCCCTTGCGGGCGCCGTGGGTGGAAATAAAATACTCCAACACCGTCAGCCCCTCGCGGAAGTTGGCCAGAATGGGTTTTTCAATAATGTCCCCGCTCGGCTTGGCCATCAGTCCCCGCACGCCCGCCAACTGCCGCATTTGCTGCCGGTTACCGCGGGCGCCGGAATCCATCATCAACCAGACCGGATTGTATTCCCCCTGCGGCCGCAGCACATTGGGCGACTGCCGGACGTCAATCCGCGCCACCGACGCCGAGCCATACGCCGGATCCGCGCTGCGCGCGGTGTTGGCCTCGAGCGTTTGCAGCAACGCGCCGGTAATCTGGTCGGTCGCCTGGGTCCAGATGTCCACGATTTTGTTGTACCGCTCGCCCAGGGTGATCACGCCCCGCTTGTGCTGTTTTTCGACATCCCGAATCTGGCGTTGCGCCTCGGCGATCGTCTGCTGTTTTTCCGAGGGGATGATCATATCCTCAATGCCAATGGATATGCCCGCCTGGGTGGCCTCGCGGAAGCCCAGTTCCTTCAAGGCGTCCAGCGACGCCACCGTCGCTTCGTGTCCGGCCACTTGGTAACAATTCCAGATCAATTCGCCCAAGGGCCCCTTGCCGGCCACGCGATTGAAGAATCCCAGTTCCGGCGGCCAGATTTCGTTGAACACCACGCGGCCCACGGTGGTTTCAATCACCCGTTTGTCCGGCACGCCGTACACTGTCTGGCGCCCATAATCCGGATTCGCCAGGCGCACCCGGTCATGTGTCCGCAGATCGCCCTCCGCCTGCGCAAACAACACTTCCGCGATCGAACCGAACAACGGAATCCGCCGCTTCTCCTCTTTTTTCGCGATCCGTGGCTCCGCGGTCAGATAATAACAACCCAGCGTAATATCCTGCGTGGGCGTGATGATCGGCCGGCCGCTGGAGGGGCTGAAGATGTTCAACGGCGCCATCATCAACGTGCGCGCCTCCAACTGCGCCTCAACGGACAACGGCACATGAACGGCCATCTGGTCGCCGTCGAAATCCGAGTTGTACGCGGTACACACCAACGGATGAATTCGAATCGCCTCTCCCTCGATCAACACCGGCTCGAACGCCTGAATCGAGAGGCGGTGCAGCGTGGGCGCGCGATTCAACAACACGGGATGTCCCCGCGTCACTTCCTCGAGGATGTCCCACACCTCTTTCGTCTGCCGCTCAATCAGCTTCTTGGCCGAACGCACCGTATGCACGTACCCCCGCGCCTTCAGTTGCCGGATGATGAACGGCTCAAACAATACCAGGGCCATCTTCTTGGGCAACCCGCATTGATGCAACCGCAACTCGGGCCCGATCACAATCACCGACCGCCCGGAATAATCCACCCGCTTGCCCAGCAGGTTCTGGCGGAATCGGCCCGACTTGCCCTTGAGCATGTCGGAAAGTGATTTCAACGCGCGATTCCCCGCGCCCGTCACCGCGCGGCCATGCCGGCCGTTGTCAAACAACGCATCCACGGATTCCTGCAACATCCGTTTTTCATTGCGGATGATGACCTCGGGGGTCTTGAGGGCGAGCAGGTTTTTGAGCCGGTTGTTGCGGTTGATGACGCGCCGGTAAAGGTCGTTCAGATCGGAGGTGGCGAACCGCCCGCCCTCCAGCGGCACCAGCGGACGCAAATCCGGCGGGATGACCGGCAACACGGTGAGAATCATCCATTCCGGACGCACCTTGCTGGCGACAAAAGCCTGAAGCAGTTTGATGCGCTTGGCCAGTTTTTTGCGGATTTGCTTGCTCCGGGTCTGCCCCATCGCTTCCTGCAACTGGTCAATCTGCTTGGGCAGATTGACGGCGGCCAGTGCCTCGCGCACCGCCTCGGCGCCCATCTTGGCCACAAAGGCGTCGGCCCCGTAGGTTTCGCGGGCCTCGCGATATTCGAATTCGCTCAACAACTGATTGGCTTGGAGCGGAGTTTGGCCCGGATCAATGACCAAGTAGTCCTCATAGTAGATGACCCGCTCCAAATTGCGCGCGGTCACGTCCAAAACCAAACCGATGCGCGACGGCATGCATTTGAAAAACCAAATGTGACAGACCGGCACCGCCAGCTCAATGTGCCCCATGCGCTCGCGCCGCACCCGGGCCAGCGTGACTTCCACGCCGCACCGGTCGCAAACCACGCCGCGATGCTTGATGCGTTTGTATTTGCCGCAGGAACACTCCCAGTCCTTGACCGGACCAAAGATGCGTTCGCAGAACAGGCCGCCTTTCTCGGGCTTGAAGGTACGGTAATTGATGGTTTCGGGATTCTTGACTTCGCCCTTGGACCATGACCGGATCGCATCGGGCGCGGCCACGGTGATGGCCACGTAATCCACCTGGTTGACCTTGTCGAGCCCGAGGAGCTCACGGGCGCTTTCTTTGGAACTGATCATAGAATGCTTGGTTGGCGGAACGTCTTGCGCAAAAAGGTTCAGCGTTACACGGTGGTTAAGACTGCGGCCGGGTCGGCCGGTTGATCCACCGGATTGGAATACCCGACGCGCACGTCGAGCCCCAGCGATTGCATCTCCTTGACGAGCACATTGAAGGACTCGGGAATCCCGGCCTCCAGACTGTTGTCGCCTTTGACGATGCTCTCGTAAACCCGCGTGCGGCCCTGCACATCGTCCGATTTGACGGTGAGCAGCTCTTGTAACGCGTAGGCGGCACCATAGGCCTCCATGGCCCAGACCTCCATTTCGCCGAAGCGCTGGCCGCCGTACTGCGCTTTGCCGCCCAGCGGCTGCTGGGTGACCAGCGAGTACGGGCCCACGGCGCGGGCGTGAATTTTGTCGGCCACCAAATGGCCCAGTTTCATCATGTAAATGTACCCAACGACGACTTCCTGATCGAACGGTTCGCCGGTGCGGCCATCGTAGATGATGGTCTTGGCGTGTTCCGGAAGGATCACCGGATCGCCCGCTTTTTTCTGTTGCTGCGCCGCCTGTTTAAGGTAATCGCGGATGTCCTTTTCCTTGATGCCATCGAAGACCGGGGTGGCGAACTTCAGGTCGAGCAATTTGGCGGCCCAACCCAGGTGCGTTTCGAGCACCTGCCCCACGTTCATGCGGGAGGGCACCCCCAGCGGATTCAACACGAGATCCACCGGCGTGCCGTCCGCGAGGAACGGCATGTCCTCTTCGGGCACAATCTTGGCGACCACCCCTTTGTTGCCATGGCGCCCCGCCATCTTGTCGCCGACGGACACTTTGCGCTTGGAGGCAATGAACACCTTGACCGACTTGACGATGCCGGTTTCGACCCCTTCGCCGGATTCCATGCGTTCGACCTCCTCGTCGTACTGCATCTGGAGGTCATCGAACTTCTTTTTGAATGACCCGATGATTTCGTTGATTTTGTTCCGGATGGGCGACGGATCAATTTCGATCCGGTCGTACACCGTCGCCAGCTTGCGCAACAGCGTCTTGGTGATCTTGCGGTTGGCGGGAATGATGATTTCCCCCGTCTCGCTGTTCACGACATCGAGCGGAATCTTCTCGCCCAACAGGACGTTACTCAACGCCTCGGTCAACTGATCGCGCAACTCCTCGGTCTTCTTCTTGTGGTCTTCCTCAATCTGCTTGGCGTGTTTCTTTTCATCCGACGCCCGCGCTTCCCGTTCGGTATCCTTCTTGGACGAGATTTTCACGTCCATGACGATACCGTACGTGCCGGACGGCACTTTAAGGGACGTGTCTTTCACGTCCGCGGCTTTCTCCCCAAAAATGGCGCGCAACAACCGCTCTTCCGGCGCGAGTTCCGTTTCGGATTTGGGGGTGATCTTCCCCACAAGAATGTCACCAGGTTTGACCTCCGCACCCACGCGGATTACGCCATCCATTCCCAGGTTCCTGAGGGCTTCCTCGCCCAGGTTGGGAATGTCCCGCGTGATTTCTTCGGGCCCCAGTTTGGTGTCCCGGGCGGCCACTTCGAATTCTTCAATGTGAATGCTGGTGAAAACGTCGTCTTTGACGATGCGTTCGCTGATGAGGATGGCGTCCTCAAAGTTGTAGCCGCTCCACGGCATAAAGGCGACGAGGACGTTGCGGCCCAAGGCCAGTTCGCCGGCGGCGGTGCAGGGCCCATCGGCCAGCACCTGCCCCTTCTTCACCACATCCCCCTTGCGAACCAGAATTTTCTGGTTGATGCAGGTGGCGGCGTTCGAGCGCATGAACTTGCGTACGGGGTAGAGATACAGGCCCTTGGCCGGATCATGCCGGAGCTTGCGCTTGGCATCCGGGGCTTTGCCGTCAGCCGTGACCAGAATATGGCTGCCCGTGATGGCGGCCACCCGACCAGCTTCCTGCGCCACCAGGACCGCATGGGAATCGCGGGCCACGCGGCCTTCGAGGCCGGTGGCCACGAGCGGCGCTTCGGTGACCAGCAACGGCACCGCCTGGCGTTGCATGTTCGAGCCCATGAGGGCGCGGTTGGCATCGTCGTGTTCAAGGAAGGGAATGAGCGCCGCCGCAATGCTGACGAGTTGTTTGGGCGAAACGTCCAAGTAATCCACCTTGGTGGGTTCGAGATCCAAGAAGTCGGTTTTGACGCGGCAGAGAACCCGGTCCTGAATAAAGCGGCCTTGCGCATCCAAGGGCGCATTGGCCTGGGCAATGGCGAACTGTTCTTCCCGGTCTGCGGTCAGATATTCGATGTGGTCGGTCGCCCGCCCGTTCTCGACCTTCCGATAAGGCGTCTCCAAAAAGCCGAACGAGTTGATCCGGGCAAAAGTGGCCAAGGAAGCGATCAGACCAATATTGGGTCCTTCCGGAGTTTCAATCGGGCAAATGCGTCCGTAGTGGCTGGGGTGAACGTCGCGGACTTCAAAGCCGGCGCGGTCGCGGCTGAGACCACCCGGGCCGAGGGCGCTGAGACGGCGCTTGTGCGTCAACTCGGCCAGCGGATTGATCTGGTCCATGAACTGGCTGAGTTGGCTGCGGCCAAAGAAATCACGAATCACAGCGCTGAGCGCTTTGGGATTGATGAGCTTTTGCGGGGTCATGCTCTCGACCGTCTGGTCGAAGAGAGTCATGCGTTCTTTAACGAGGCGTTCGGTGCGGGCCAGCCCGACGCGGCATTGGTTGGCCAGCAGTTCGCCAACCGTGCGCACGCGGCGGCTGCCGAGATGGTCAATGTCGTCCAGGCTGCCTTCGCCTTGTTTGAGGCGCAGGAGGTATTGGGTGGCCTGAACGAGGTCGTTCTTGGTGAGAATGCGCGAATCGCCGCCCGGCGTAAGGCCGAGTTTTTGGTTGATCTTGTAGCGGCCCACCCGGCCGAGATCGTAGCGTTTGGGATCGAAAAAGAGCCGCTTGATGAGCGCCCGGGCGTTGGCCGGTGTGGGCGGGTCGCCGGGACGGAGACGGCGGTAAATATCCTTGAGGGCTTCCTCCTCGTTTTTGGCCGGATCTTTCTTGAGACACTTGATAAGGATGCCGTCGTCGAAAGTGGTATCGGCCACCTGTAATTTGGTGTGCCCGGCGTCCGTGAGTTGTTTGAGAATGGCTTTGCTGAGGGGTTCAAACGCCCGGGCGAGGACCTGGCCGGTAGCGGGATCATGCGCGTCCTGGGTGAGAACCAAGTTCTCAAGGTCATCACGTTTGGACGCCTCTTTGAGGGAAAGATCCTGCAGGGGATAGAAAAGTCGGAGGATCTCTTCGTCAGTGCCCCGCTGGACGCCGCCAGGGTCTTTGCCGGGTTTGGTTTCCTGATCGAGGAAACTGATGGCGCGGAAAAAAGTCGTGGTCAGGAATTTGCGCCGGCGCTTTTTGCGGTCGAGGTAAACGAAGATGAGATCGTTGGTGTCGAATTGCGCTTCGTACCAGGAACCCCGATCCGGAATAATGCGAAAACTGTGCAGCAACTTGCCGTTGGGATGGGGGGTGGCTTCGAAAGCGAGCCCGGGACTGCGATGGAGCTGGCTGACAATCACCCGTTCGGCGCCGTTGATGACGAAGCTCCCTTGGGGCGTCATCAGCGGAATTTCGCCCATGAAAACTTTTTCCTCTTTGATGGCGCGGTTGGCTTCCTTGAGATGGAAGGTGACGTACAGCGGCGCGCCGTAGGTCAGGCCCTCACGAAGGGCCTCGAGCCAGTTCAGCTTGGGTTCGCCAATCTCATAAGCGGCGAAATCCAAAACACATTGCCCATCGTACGATTCAATGGGAAACACTTCCTTGAAGACGGCTTGGAGCCCGACGTTTTTGCGGCGGCTCGGCGGCACGTCGGCCTGCAAAAATTCGACGTAGGAATCCGTCTGCAGCTCGATGAGATTGGGCGGGGCAATGATCTCTTTGATTTTGCCGAAATTGATGCGGTCTGTGTCTCGCTTGGGCATGGCGTTTGATGGGGGATTACGATGAAAGCGGGCGGGACGGCGCAACCCGGCGCGCGGGTGGCGAAAACATTACGGACGGCGGAAACGGCCGGGAAAACCCGCCGACGGGGAATAACCGGGCTGACGAAAACTCCACAGCGGTCAGTTCAACTGGGACTGAATTGTTACAGCACAGCGGCTCGGCGACGCGAGACCGCGTCGCGGCAACCGGACGGGCGCCACGTGTCCATGCGCGAGCGCGCGGAACGATCCGCGTGAAGCGCCCAATTGGATCCGGGAACGCGGACCCCGGGACAGCGCCAAGGGGGCGCCGCCCCGGGGTGTTCCCAGGAATTGGATTACTTGAGTTCAACTTTGGCGCCGGCGTCTTCCAGCTTCTTCTGTGCGGCTTCGGCTTCAGATTTGACCGCTCCTTCCAGAACGGTTTTGGGCGCACCTTCCACCAGGGCCTTGGCTTCAGCCAGACCCAAACCGGCCTTGACTTCGCGCACGGCTTTGATGACGGCGATCTTCTTGTCCGCCGGGAGGCTGACCAGGACGACGTCGAAGTTGGTCTTCGCTTCGGCGGCGGGCGCAGCAGCGGCGGGGGCGGCGGCGGCGACGGCCACCGGGGCCGCAGCACTCACTCCCCATTTTTCTTCAAGTTGTTTAACCAAGTCGGCGGCTTCGAGAACCGTCAACTTACTGAGTTCTTCCACGAGGTTTGCGATGTCTGCCATGTTGCCTTTCGTCTCGTCGTCACCCGGGCCCGGGTGGTTTGAGTTCACGGCCTGCGAACCGACGATTTACTATGTTGTCTGTTGTGTTGTTGTTGCGTTTCCCGGGCCTCTCGCGACCCGGGAAAAATCCGGTTTGATGTTGAGTTAACTGGCGGCGGAGGCCGCGCCAGCAGTCTCGAGCTGTTCCTGCCGGGACTGAAGGACGCGGGCCAGTTGCGTGGCCGGCGTGTTCAGCAGGCGCACCAATTGAGCGGCGGGCTCCTGGAGAACTCCCAGGAGTTGGCCGCGGAGCACGTCCAGCGACGGCAGGTCGGCGAGGACCAGCAGTTGCGCCTGTTCCAGGCGTTCGTTCCCGAGATAGCCAAACTGCATCTTGGGCTTCTCGAATTCAGCGGCAAAGGTCTTGAGGACCTTGGCGGCAACGGAAACATCCTTCTGCCCGGTCACCACGGCGAGCTGCCCGGTCAAGGCGCCGTGCAGGTCGCCGACCTGCGCTTCCCGGGCGGCCAGGCGGAAGAGTGAGTTCTTGACGACGTGCAATTCGGCCCCGGCGGCGTGCAACCGCTTGCGCAGCTCGGTCAGCGGCCCGACTTTCAACCCGGTATAATTCACCACCAGGAAGAAGGGTGAAGCGTTGAGCCGTTGGACGTATTCTTGAATCAGACTTTGTTTTTCTGGGCGCATAACGATGGATAAGTTTTACGGGCGGCCCCGGTTCAGGCGGCAACGCATTCTTTCAAATCAATCCGCACGGGCGGACTCATCGTGGCCGAGAGGGTGCAACTGCGGATGTATTGACCGCGCACACTGTTCGGCCGCGCTTTGACGACGGCGTCCATCACGGCGCGGGTGTTCTCCTCGATTTGGACGGGGGTAAAGGACAACTTGCCCACCGGCACGTGGATGTTGCCCGCTTTGTCAATCTTGTATTCAACCCGGCCCGCCTTGACTTCCTTGACGGCTTTGCCGGTGTCATCCGTAACCGTGCCGGTTTTCGGATTGGGCATCAGCCCGCGGGGGCCGAGAACTTTGCCGAGCTTGCGGACTTCGGCCATGGCTTCGGGGGTGGCCACGGCCACGTCGAAATCCGTCCAGCCTTCCTGGCATTTCTGGATCATGTCTTCGAACCCGACATATTCCGCGCCAGCCGCCTTGGCGGCGTCGGCGGCCGCGCCGGGCTTGGCGAAAACCAGGACGCGCACCGTCTTGCCGCTGCCGTGGGGCAACGGCACCGTGCCGCGCACCATCTGGTCGGATTGCCGCGGATCCACGCCCAGATGGAAGGCGAGATCAATGGATTCGTTGAACTTGGCTTTGGGCAGTTTGCCCAGGATTTCGACGGCGGCCTTGAGCGAATAGGTTTTGCTCAGGTCCACCAGTCCGAGTGCTTTCTTGTATCGTTTACTTGGCATGTGGGTGATGCGGTGACAACGAATCCCGCCACGGCGAGATTCTCCCGCGGTTGCTGGTTGCGTTAGCCGACAATGTCAATGCCCATGCTGCGGGCGGTGCCGGCCACAATTCGCGCGGCGGCCTCCTCCGAGGTCGCGTTCAAATCTTTCATCTTGAGCTTCACAATATCCAACACCTGTTTCTGGGTGATCCGGGCGACCTTGTCCTTGTTCGGCATTTTGGATCCGGCCGTGATACCCGCGGCCTTTTTCAGCAGGGCCGAGGCCGGGGGGGATTTCGTGATGAACTTGAATGATTTGTCCTGGAAAACCGTGATGACCACCGGAATCAACATGCCGGCCTGGTCTTTGGTCGCGGCGTTGAATTCCTTGCAGAATCCCATGATGTTGACACCGTGCTGACCCAGCGCCGGGCCCACCGGCGGCGCGGGATTGGCCTGGCCGGCCGGAATCTGCAATTTGATGAATGCGGTAACTTTCTTCGCCATATTCGTTAAATGATAAAAATGTTATTCGATTAACACCCTGGCCCCGCGGACCGGCGGCAGGTCGTGTCCCTCCGCCGCTCCCGCGCACCCCCGCGCGTCAGCCTTTCTCCACCTGCCAGTATTCGAGTTCCACGGGCGTGTTGCGCCCGAAAATGTTGACCGTGACCTTGAGCTTGCCCCGCTCGGGCTCGATCTCTTCAATGATCCCGCTGAAGTTGAGGAACGGTCCGTTGTTGATCTTGACCGTCTCGCCTACTTCAAAGTTGACCTTGGGCCGCTCCATCTCTTCCGAAGCGGCAATCTGCGCCTTGATCTGCTCGACATCCTCGGTCGGCGTGGGCTCGGGCCGGTCCCCGCCAATGAACCCGATGACCCCCTGGGTTTCCTTGATGAAATACCAGGGCTTTTCAATGATCCGGTTGTCTTCGTCCAGCAAGGCCATGTCAATGAACACATAGCCCGGCCAGAGTTTCCGCATGGACACCGTCTTCTTTTGGTTGCGAACTTCGACCACGCGCTCCATCGGCACCAGGACCTCGCGAACATAATCGCTCATCTCCTCGGCGCGGAGGCGTTTCTCGATGCTTTCCTTGACCTTCTGCTCCTGGCCGGAAAGCGTGTGAATGACAAACCACTGGGTGTGCATGCGGACAAATCGTTTAGGTAATCCAACGCACCATCAACGTGAAAAAGAAATCCACGACCACGGTGAAAAGACCCAGCAGCCCGATGGAAATCGTCACCACCACGGTGGAGCCCTTCAGCTCATTCCACGTGGGCCAGGTGCATTTCCGAAGTTCCTCGCGCGTCTGCTGCACGTAGCGGGTGAACCGCGCCAAATAGCCGCGATGCCAGAGGACCGCAAAAGCGATCCCCGCCACCGCCACCCAAATCAAGGTTTTTGTCAGATCGTTCACAACTATGCACTGGCGGAGAGGGAGGGATTCGAACCCCCGTTCCGCTTACGCGGAAAGCGGTTTTCAAGACCGCCGCATTCAACCACTCTGCCACCTCTCCCGCGTTAATAACCTGGCAGGGCGGGAGGGACTCGAACCCCCAACCGACGGTTTTGGAGACCGCTACTCTACCAATTGAGCTACCGCCCTAAATTTTGGGCGAGTGGTGTCACTCTCTCCGAACGCGGGCCGGCGGCGGCGCCGGCGCATCGCCGCCACCCGCCATTCTTAAATTTATTCAATGATCTCCGTCACCCGGCCGGCCCCAATGGTGCGGCCGCCTTCCCGGATCGCAAACCGCTGGCCGCGTTCCATCGCAATCGGGGCAATGACCTTGACCTCGATGGAAACGTTGTCGCCCGGCATGACCATCTCCACCGCGTCGCCCGTGAGCGTTTTCATGTCGCGCACGTCGCCGGTGACGTCGGTCGTCCGGAAATAGAATTGCGGACGGTAATTGACGAAGAACGGTGTGTGCCGGCCGCCTTCTTCCTTCGAGAGCACGTACACTTCCGCCTTGAAATGCGTGTGCGGGGTGATGCTGCCGGGTTTGGCCAGCACCATGCCGCGCTCGACTTCGTCCTTCTTCGTGCCGCGGAGCAACACGCCCACGTTGTCGCCGGCGGTCGCTTCATCGAGCAGTTTGCGGAACATTTCGATGTCCGTGGCCACCGTTTTGCGGGTGGGCCGCAACCCCACGATTTCCACGTCGCTCATCTTTTTGAGCACGCCCCGTTCCACCCGGCCCGTCACCACCGTCCCGCGGCCTTCAATGTTGAACACGTCCTCAATGCTCATCAGGAAGGGCTTGTCCACTTCCCGGGTGGGCAGCGGGACAAATTCGTCAACCGCCTTAAGCAGTTCCGCAATGGCCGCTTCGCCTTCCGGATCGCCCGCCATAGCGGCTTTGGCGCTGCCGCGCACAATGGGAGTCTTGTCGCCCGGAAAACCGTACTTGTTGAGCAGGTCGCGCAACTCCATGTCCACCAAGTCCAGCAACTCCGGATCATCCACGAGGTCCACCTTGTTGAGGAAGACCACAATGGCGGGCACGCCGACCTGACGCGCCAAAAGGATGTGCTCGCGGGTTTGGGGCATCGGCCCTTCGGAGGCGTCCACCACAAGGATCGCGCCATCCATTTGCGCCGCGCCGGTGATCATGTTTTTGATGTAGTCCGCGTGGCCCGGGCAATCCACGTGGGCATAGTGGCGCTGTTCGCTTTCGTACTCCGTGTGCGACACCGCGATGGTCACCGTTTTGGAGTCGTCCCGGACGGTGCCGCCCTTGGTGATTTCGGCGTAGCTTTTCATCTCCGCCATTCCCTTGCGGTTCTGCACCATGACGATTGCCGCCGTCAGCGTGGATTTTCCGTGGTCAATATGACCGATTGTGCCGACGTTAGCGTGCGGCTTATTGCGTTGAAATTGCTCTTTTGCCATTGCGATTCCTACGGTTTTGTTTTCGTTCTCGTTTTATTGCTCGTCAAACTGGAGCCCATGATCAGGATTGAACTGATGACCTCGTCCTTACCAAGGACGCGCTCTACCAACTGAGCTACATGGGCTATGTTTGTTCTCATTTCAGTCCCGATAGCAGAAAACGACAAGAAACCACTGCCCCTCGTTTCTTACCTCGCAAAACTCGAGGGGCTGGCGATTCTTCCTGTTTTTTGCGGCCCAACGACCGCGCATGACAGTAAGCAACTCGCGAAACGATGTCAACGCGCCAATTCAAAAAAAATGCGGGCATTACCACCCTCCGGCACCGCCAATCCCATACGGCTCATTTTTCTTCGGCAACACGTTAATCCTGAGCAACTTGTGCAACCGTGCGGAAATGCATTTTAGCCACTTTCGGCAGATTTTCTGCCCCGTGCTGCGCGATAAATTGATGCAAAATCTCGTTCGCCGCCGCGGAACTTCCTTTGGGAAAAGTCAGTCCGTAATTTTTGCTCAACCGGGCCAGGCGGCTGACAAACTCATGCCGGGCCAGAATCGAAGCCGCTGCCACCGCCAGATCCGTCTCTGCTTTATGCCGTTGAACCAATTCAATGGTGCGCCCCAGCGACATCAGCGCGCGTCCCACCGTTGCCTTGTTTGTGGCGAACTGATCGCTGATGGCGCGCACGGGCGGCGGGTTCATCCGATGTTTCTGTCCCATCAGATTTTCAATCACCCGGGCGTGCCCCCAGGCGAGCAATTCGTTGACGGTGCGCATCCGGGCGCGCAACCGATTGTACGCTTCGTTGCCAATCGGCACGACTGTGGTTACGCAACCCGGCGTTTTGCGGATCACCTCGGCCAAGTCTGCGATTCGTCGGTCGCTGGAGATGTGTTTGCTGTCGCGAATGCCCTTATCCTGCCAGGCTTGGATTACGCTTTCATTGACATAAACCCCGGCCACGCACAGCGGCCCGAACAGATCGCCCTTGCCGGATTCATCCACGCCCAACCGCGGCAGCAGCAACTCCGGATTAAGCACCGCTTCATAACCCAGCCGCGCTTCCTGCAGAATTTCCGGTTCCAACACAAATTCCACAAACTCCTGCGTGCCCTTGCCTTGCACCACCAGCTTGCCGCTTTCGTAAAACACCACTTGCGTCTTCTCACGCTCGCCAGCAAAGCGGGCATACGGCACCTCGCGGAAACGGGCGCCATGCGCCTTCAACCAAGCGTACAGGGTCTGGGCCTGGGGATCGGTCAGCTTGCAGGTATAGCTCGTCAACGGCTTCACAAGATTGGCGCAGCCTAGTCCTTTCGGGTAACGTCCGCAAGCCGATGCCTGGCCACGTAACACATCATCCGCCGCCCGCGACGCGACCCATCGTTCGCGCGCTGCTCGCCTGGTTCGCCGCTAATGCCCGCGACCTGCCGTGGCGACGCACCCGTGATCCCTACGCCATCTGGGTTTCGGAAATCATGCTGCAACAAACGCAGGTAACCACCGTCATCCCGTATTGGCAGCGTTGGATGCGCGCCCTGCCGACCTTGGCATCGCTGGCGAAGGCCCCCCCGGCGCGGCTGCGTAAGCTGTGGGAGGGACTGGGATACTACACGCGCGTGCAGCACCTTCAACAAGCGGCGAAACAGATCATCCGCCAGCACAACGGAAAATTCCCGCAAGATTATCAAGCGCTGCTCGCGCTTCCCGGGATCGGTCGTTACACCGCCGGCGCCTTGGCGAGCATCGCGTTTAACCAACCTCAACCCATCCTCGACGGCAATGTCGTGCGCGTGCTGACGCGTGTGTACGGAATCCGCGCGAATCCGCGCCAAGCCCGCGTCAACGCGCGGTTGTGGCAACTAGCGGAGGAACTGGTCGTCGCGGCAGCGGCAATGAATCCTCCCCGCGTCCGACCGGGCACGCGGCAAGTCTCATCGCAGACGAGACAAACCGCGGTCCAAAACCAACAAACCAAAGGCCGATGGGCGCCCTGCTCGGCACTGAATCAATCTTTGATGGAACTCGGGGCGATCATTTGCAAGCCGCGCAATCCGCAATGCGACCGTTGCCCGGTCCGAAAACTCTGCGTCGCCCGGCAACACGGCATCGCGGAACAATTGCCGAACACCGGAAGGCGAACGGCGACCCAAATCCGGCATCGCGTTATTTTTTGGGTACAACGCCAGGGACGCCTTCTGGCCCGGCAACGTCCGGCCAATGGAATCAACGCTTGTTATTGGGAACTGCCGCACATTGAGCTTCCCGACAAACATGCCGACTGGAACCAAACGGCGCGCGAGCAGTTCGCCATCCAACCGCAGTCGAATCGTCCGCTGTGGACAGTCACCCATCACATCACCCATCACCGGATTCGCGCCACCGTGTTCGCGGGTAAATTATTACGCCCGTCCCGGGCCTTCCGCTGGTTGACCGCCGCCGAAGTGCGGGCCCGGGCGTTCACAGGTTTGGACCGAAAAATTCTGCGGCAATTCCGCCTCGCGTAATGGCGTATGGGCGATTGCTAACTACCGGGAATTTTTCAAAGTGTTGCAGTGCCGCCACACACGCCACTTGCCCGACGGACGAACTCGATCTAGTTTTCCATCCATGATGACCCGACGGAATGCTCTCAAAACCACCGCCCTCATCGCCGCCACGGCGGCGACACTGCCACGGGCGCTCGCACCGGCCCAATCGGCTGCGGCCACTGCGCCTTTCACCCTGCCACCCCTGCCCTACCCTTACGATGCACTGGCGCCGCATATTGACGCGCGCACCATGGAGATCCATCACACCCGGCATCATGCGGCCTACGTGGCCAACTTAAATCAAGCGCTCGCGAGCGCGCCCGCGCTGGCCAAAAAATCGGTTGCGGAACTGCTGGTGAACTTGGATGCCGTGCCGGAAGCCATCCGCACTACCGTCCGCAACAATGGCGGTGGTCATTACAATCATCTGCTCTTCTGGCTGATGCTGTCACCGAACGGCGGGGCGCCGTCCGATCCGCTGGCCAAGGCATTAACCAAGGCTTTTGGCAGCGTGGACGGCTTCAAAACCAAGTTTACCGAAGCCGCCTTGAAAATTTTTGGCAGTGGTTGGGCTTGGCTGACGTTGGATGGCGCGGAGTTGCGCATTGAAACGACGCCCAACCAGGATACCGCCATTATGCTTCCCGCCCAAAGTGCGATGCAGGAAATCCAGCGCCGCGGCGGGGCGGCCGCCAAAGCCGCCACGTCACTCCGGCAAATTCCCCTGCTGGGCCTCGATGTCTGGGAACACGCCTATTATCTCAACTACCAAAACCGGCGCGCGGATTACATCGCCGCCTGGTGGAACGTGGTGAACTGGGAGTTTGTTTCGGATCGTTATTCGCGCGCGGCGAAAAATTGGGCCCAGCGCCCGTAACGTCGGCGCAGATTAAACCCGCCCCGCCCGATGATTTGAATTGAACTGCCGCCGCCCGGCCCCTATTCCGCCGGGGTGACAAGGCAATATCAAGCCCGCTTCAGTGGCGTCCGACGGCTGGTCGGCGCGGACGGACAAGCCCGTCTTCAACAGGCGCACGTGTGCGTTGTGGGCGTGGGCGGCGTGGGTTCATGGGCGGTCGAAGCCTTGGCCCGCACCGGTGTGGGCGCGCTGACATTGGTTGACTTCGATGAAATCTGCATCAGTAACGTCAACCGCCAACTGCCCGCCATCACCGGCGCGTTCGGCAAACCCAAGGTCGCCGTGCTGGCCGAACGCGTGCATCTCATCCAACCCGATTGTCACGTCCAACCGCTGCCCACGCAGTTCATGGCCTCCACCGCCGACGCGCTGCTCGCCCCGCCTTATTCCGCCGTGCTGGATGCCATTGACCGGCCCGCACTCAAGGCCCTGCTCATCGCCGGCTGCCGCCATCGGGGTCTGCCCATCGTCAGCGCCGGCGCGGCGGGCGGGCGCCGCGATCCGACGCAAATCCGGTTGGCCGACCTCGCCCAGGTGACGCACGACCGCTTGCTGCGGGCCACCCGCGACACGCTCCGCAAGCGGCATGGATTTCCGGAGAACACAAAGACCCCATTTGGTGTGCGTTGCGTATTTTCACCGGAAGCCCCGGTATTCCCCACGAAGACCGGGGCCGTTTGCCGAACTCCTGAACGGGATGCGAACCTTCGGCTGGATTGTCAGAGTGGTTATGGGACGGCTTGCTTTGTAACAGGGGCCTTTGGCTTCGTCGCCGCGGCGGAAATTGTGCGCCTGATTACCACCCCACCCAAAGCAGACTGAATGGTTCTGGAAATACGTGGAGGTTGAATCCCGCCCAACTCGACAGCGAACCGTCAACCCGGATGCACTCTCTCTCGCACAAAAGCGCCACCCGTCATTCCGGCCCGCGGGCTAACCCGCCAAACAAGCGCAGAAAGTTTACCTCCACTTGCGCCGCCAGGTCCTCCAGCGATTCCTCCAGCAGCTCGGCGGCGAACGCGTAAACGGCCGCCAGATTTCCCGGATGATTCAGTGGCCGACCCGTCTCAGGATCGCTCAATGGAAAACGATTGCGCGCGTCCGGCAGGTTTTGGTCCGGGGCATCGGTTTCAAGAAGCAAGCGTTCACGCGGAACCTGCCGGAAGGTTTCGCGTTGGCGGTGCTTGCGTTCATGCGCAAAGTAACCGGGCAATGAGAAATACGCACCGAGCTCAGCCAGGGGCCGGACCATTTCCCGCGGGCCGCCATAACTGTGCAGGAGAAAGCCCCGCTCCAGACGCGGCCTCGTTTTGAGCAAATCGTACAACCGCCCCCACGCTTGCAGGCAATGAATGCTGACCGGCAGCTTGCGCGCGGCGGCGAGTTCCAGTTGCGCCAAGAAGACTTCCTCCTGTCCGGCGTAAGCCAAGCCGGGCTTCCAGCGGTCCAGCCCGATCTCTCCCACCGCAGACGGCCAGGCATCCAGGCAACGGGTCAGATTCGACAACCAATCGGGCGAACGTTCGTGGATGGACCAGGGATGATACCCAAAGCTGGGCCACACTTCCGGATGCGCCCGGGCCAGCGCCAGCACCGCCGGCCAGTCGGCTTCGCTTGAGCCATTCACCACCATGCGCGCCACACCCACCTGCTGGCATGACTCGAGCAATGCCGCTTGCCGCCCGGCGAAGCGTTCGTCCTGGAGATGATTGTGCGCGTCGTAAAGCCGCATGCCGGCTACAGTCTGGATGGTCTTCGAGAAACGCGCAAGACGACGGAACGCGTGAAACGTCCGTCCACGCAGGATGGTTTTGGGTGATGGATGATACCGGTCAAACCGGGGAAACCATCCCGGAGGCTTGACTCCCGCTATCAACATTCCAACATGGGCGCATGAAGCGTTGTGCCACCTTCACCCTTCTCCTGGGGCTGGCGACGGGCGGGCTGCCGGCCAACGAGGCGGCCCTTCCTCCCGGTCTGGGCAGCTTCGTTTTCCAAGACCCAAAAGCGAACCCGGAAAAGCCGGTGACCGTCTGGTATTACCGACCGGAAACTTGGGCGCCTTCCCAGCGGGTGCTGTTTGTCATGCCCGGCATGGAGCGTGACGCGGAGAGATATCGCCAAGCCTGGCTGCCGCCCGCGCGGGAACACCAGGTATTGCTGCTGGTGCCGGAGTTTTCCAAACAACATTATCCCAGCGCCGCTTATCAACGCGGCGGCGTCAGCCGCCAGACCGACGAATCGCAGTGGACGTTTGCCTTGATTGAAAAATTGTTCGACCACGTTCGTGCGGCGACCGGACTGGAACGCACCAATTACCTCATCTACGGTCATTCCGGCGGCGGTCAGTTTGTGCATCGTTTGGTCCAGTTCATGCCCCACGCGCGTTTCGAGCGGGCGGTCGCGGCAAATCCGGGCTACTACACCATGCCCACGTTCGAGAAAAATTTTCCCTACGGATTCAAAGAATCCCCGATGACGGACGAACGCTTGCGCCGGGCGTTCAGTCGGCCGCTGATCATCCTGTTGGGCGACCAGGATACCGATCCCGACGCGGCCAATTTGAATCGCTCTGCGGAAGCCATGGCCCAGGGCCGTCATCGTTTCGAGCGGGGACAACATTTTTACGCGGCCGCCAAAAAGCTGGCGGCCGAACGAGCCATGCCATGCCAATGGCAGATGAAAGTGGTCCCCGGCGTGGGCCACAGCAACGCCGGCATGACGGCCGAAGCCGCGAAGATTTTATTCGCCCCCCGCCCGACCGCGCCGCGCCCGCCCGGCGGTATGCGCGTCGAGGCCCATTAATGTTTGTGCTAATCACCGTCTCACGCTCAAACCGGCGGCAATTCCATGACGCTGCGAGTCCCGTAGCTGCAATCGCCAGCATTACCCACGGGCGTGGAGCTCTTCCGGTAACCAGATGAACACAGCATCGTCTGAATTGGAAATCCGCCGAGTCATCACACTCGATGGTTGCGGCGCCCAAGAGCGATTGATCAGCACCCGGATCAACGGGCATGAACCCCGGGAGATGTTTGCCGGGTTCCCGCCGGCATCCAGTCAGATCGCGGCCCAGTTGGTCTTTGGAGGGTGTCGCTTTGAAAAAGAGGCTCGGGCCCGAGTGGACGGGGCCGGGTGGCCGCTGCTCTGGGTGCAGGGCGATGGCAGTTCCGGAAACCAGATCGTGGGCGTTCAGACTTTTGAGTTGGAAGGCTGTTCCCTGCGCCGTGTGACCGCCGGAGATCGTGTGATTGGCACGTGCTGGTCGGATTCCGACGCGGATTATTGCCTGCTCGCCGGGGTCCTGCCCACGGACCCAACCGCCCATCGCAGCGTCCAAACCCGGAGTTGCTTTCAACAAATCGAAGCAGCCCTCCAACAAGCGGACATGGATTTTTCCCATATCGTGCGGACCTGGTTTTATCTGGATAAACTGCTGGCCTGGTATGACGAATTCAACACCGTGCGCACCGCATTCTTCCAAAGCCGGGGGGTATTTAACCGGCTCCTCCCCGCGAGTACCGGCATCGGGGCGGGCAATCCCGCCGGTGCGGCGCTGACCGCCGGAGTTCTGGCCGTTCGCCCGCGGCACAATCGCGTGCAGATTCAGACCGTCACTTCGCCGCGACAAGGCCCGGCGACGGCTTATTGCAGTTCGTTCAGCCGGGCTGTCGAGCTGGCCTTTCCCACACGGCGCCAGTTGATCATTTCCGGTACTGCCAGCATCACGCCGGGCGGCAAAACGGCTTTCGCCGGGAACCCGCGCCAACAGATGCATCTCACGCTCGAAGTGGTCGAGGCTCTGCTCAAGGCGCGCGGCATGGACTGGTCCCACGCGACCCGGGCGGTGGGATATTTCCAAGATATCCGCGCGCTGGACACGTTTGATGCCTGCTGCCGGGAGCGGCACATCCCTCCGCTGCCGATGGCGCCGGCGCACGCGGCCATCTGTCGGAGCGACTTGCTGTTTGAACTCGAAATTGACGCGGTGGTGTCTGCGACTATGGATCCGCAAAACTCAGTCGCAAAAGGAACGACGGTTCGTTGAGCCGTCTCCGGCCGGCAGCAGGTGTTTGCCGCAGAGAGCGACGCCGGTTACTTGGTCCGGAAGAAGAACCATCCAGGCCCCATCTTCCAGTCGCAAAAATTGGCGACCCGAATTACACGTCGCAGATCCGAATCGCTTCCCGTAACGAGGCAAGTTTGTCGGGTCGCTTGGGCACAAATTCCTGCGCGACAAATCCCTTGAAACCGGTGGCCACAATGGCCTGCATGATGCGCGGGTAGTAAAGCTCCTGGGATTCGTCAATCTCGTTGCGCCCCGGCACGCCGCCGGTGTGATAGTGGTCGAAATATGGGTGATACGTTTGGATGGTCGCGCAAATGTCCCCGTCCATGATCTGCATGTGATAGATGTCGTATAACAGTTTGAACCGCTCGGAGCTGAGCCGTTTGACGAGTTCCACGCCCCAAGCGGTGTGGTCGCACTGGTAATCCTTGTGGTTGCGCTTGCTGTTCAGCAACTCCATGCACAGCGTGACCCGGTGTTTCTCGGCGAAGGGCAGGAGCCGTTGCAATCCCCGGGCGCAGTTCGCCAATCCTTGCTCGTCATCCAAGCCGTCGCGATTACCGGAAAAACAGATCACGCGTTCAAATCCGGCGGCGGCGGTTTCTTTGATGCGTTGCTCGTAAGCCGGCACCAACTTGTCGTGGTGTTCTACACGGTTGAAGGCTTTCGTAATTCCGCCCAGACCATCAACCGTCGGGCCGTTGACCATCGAACAAACAAGGCCGTGTTTTTTGACCGTCGCAAACTCGTCGGGATTAAGCAAATCAATGGCCACCAATCCCAGCGCCTTGCCCGCCTGGCACAAGTCATCGAGCGTCAGCCCCCGATAACACCATTTGCAGGCGGAATGATTGATGCGCCCCCGGAGATCCGCAGTGGCGGCGGAAGGAGCCGCCCCCGAAGACGGCAGTTGAGAAGCAACCGCCACGGCGGCGGCGGTGCCGGCAACAGTGCGAAGGGCGGAACGGCGCGACATGGTTTTGCTCATGGTGAAAGTCTTGCACAAAGCGTGATGGAGTCCACGGAATTTTATGAGCCACTCCACCCGGCATCGCGCGGCAGGATGCGACGCTGAGTTTTCACAGTTGCGGAATAGCCTGTTGGATTTGGCGTGACCTGCATCCATTCTCTCGACGTCCATCAGATTCCCTTCCGGACCGGGTTTGGCGGCGGTTGGCTTCGCACCGACAAGGAATGGTGTTTGTTTGCCAAAAAAAGGAAGGCTTCCCGACCGTGCGGTTTTAACTTGTTCCGCAATACGCAAAAGCGCGGGTTCGCTGCCGTCTGGGGCCCCAACCAGGGCCGTGGCCGCGACTCCCGGGGCAAAAGCGCTCCGGTGCGCGCGCGTTTTTATCAATCATATCATGAGCAACAAAACCTACCTCACCGTGGATGGCAATGAAGCCGTCGCCTACGTCAGCTATCGGCTTAACGAAGTCATGGCCATTTACCCCATCACGCCTTCCTCCCCCATGGGCGAGTGGTGCGATCAGTGGGCCTCCGAAGGCAAACGCAATCTCTGGGATACGATTCCCTCCGTGGTGGCCATGCAAAGCGAAGGCGGCGCCGCTGGCGCCCTGCACGGCGCGCTCCAAACCGGGGCCCTGGCCAACACCTTTACCGCGTCCCAAGGCTTGCTGCTCAAGATTCCCAACATGTACAAGATCGCGGGCGAATTGCTGCCCACGGTATTTCACATCACGGCGCGCACGCTGGCCACACATGCCCTGTCCATCTTCGGCGATCACAGTGACATCATGGCCGTGCGCCAGACCGGCTTCGCCCTGCTCGGCTCGGCGAGTGTGCAGGAAGCGATGGACCTCGCCTTGATCGCCCAGGCGGCCACGTTCAAGTCCCGCGTGCCGTTTGTACATTTCTTTGACGGCTTCCGCACTTCGCACGAGGTGCAGAAAATCCAAGTGATCCCGGATGACGTCATGCTTTCCATGATGGACTTGGAAGCCATCCAGGCGCATCGCAACCGGGCGATGTCCCCGGACCGCCCGGTGCTCCGCGGCACCGCCCAGAATCCCGATGCCTTTTTCCAAGGCCGCGAGGCTTGCAACCCGTTTTATGACGCCTGCCCGGACATCGTGCAGCAGGTCATGGACGAGTTCGCCCAGAAAGTGGGGCGCACGTACCAGCTTTTCCAATACGTCGGCGCGCCGGATGCCGAACGCATCGTCATCCTGATGGGCTCGGGATGCGAAACCGCGCATGAAACTGTGGATTACCTCGTCGGCAAGGGGGAAAAAGTCGGCGTGCTCAAGGTGCGCCTCTACCGGCCCTTCGACATGAAACGGTTCATCGAAGCCATTCCGGCGAGCGTCCAGAAAATCGCCGTGCTGGACCGGACGAAGGAACCGGGCGCGGCGGGTGAACCGTTGTATCAGGATTGCATCGCGGCCTTGTACGAAGGGTTGGCCAAGGGATGGGGCCAACTCAAGACGATGCCCAAGGTCATCGGCGGCCGTTACGGATTGTCCTCGAAAGAATTCACGCCCGCCATGGTCAAGGCGGTCTTCGACAACCTTGCCAGCGCGCAACCTAAGGAGCATTTCACCGTCGGCATCCAGGACGACGTGTCCCAGACCAGCCTGCCGTTCGATCCGGAGTTTTCCACCGAAGGCGATCAGGTCGTGCGCGCCATGTTCTACGGTCTGGGCGCGGACGGCACCGTGGGGGCAAACAAAAACTCGATCAAAATCATCGGCGAAGGCACGGACAACTACGCCCAAGGCTACTTCGTTTATGACTCGAAGAAATCGGGTTCGATGACCGTTTCGCACCTGCGTTTCGGCCCGCAGGAAATCCGTTCAACTTACTTGGTGAGCCACGCAAACTTTGTGGCCTGCCACCAGCCCGTGTTTCTGGAGCGCCACAAGGTTACCCAGCCGCTTATCGCGGGCGGCATCTTCCTGCTCAACACGCCCTACAGCAAAGACGAGGTCTGGGAGAAACTGCCGAAAGTCATCCAAGAAGATCTGGTTACGAAACGGGCGAAGTTCTATGTGATTGACGCCATCAAGGTGGCGCACGCCAGCGGCATGGGCGGGCGCATCAACACCATCATGCAGGTCTGTTTCTTCGCGCTGGCGGGAGTGTTGCCACGCGACGCGGCCATCGAAGCCATCAAACTTTCGATCAAAAAGACCTACGGTAAGAAGGGCGAAGAGGTCGTCCGGAAGAACATCGAGGCGGTGGACAACACCCTGGCCAATCTGCACGAAGTCCCCGTGCCTGGCGTCGTTTCCAGCACGGAAAGCCTGGCCCCCGGCGTCACCAAGGATGCGCCGGCTTATGTCCGGGAGGTACTGGGGAAACTCGCGTTGAATCTCGGGGACGAACTGCCCGTGAGCGTGTTCCCGGTGGACGGCAGTTTCCCGACGGCCACCGCGCGGTACGAGAAACGCAACCTTGCCCTCGAAATCCCGGTCTGGGACGAGAAAATCTGCATCCAATGCGGCAAGTGCGTCGCCATCTGTCCGCACGCCACCATTCGCATGAAGGTGTACGATCCGAAATGTCTGGAGGGCGCGCCGGCCACTTTCAAGAGCACCGACGCCCGCAATCCAGAATGGAAAGGGCTCAAGTACACCCTCCAAGTGGCCGCCGAGGATTGCACCGGCTGCGCCTTGTGCGTGGACGTTTGCCCCGCCAAGAACAAACAGGAAGCCCGGCTCAAGGCCATCAACATGCGGCCACAAGCCCCGCTCCGTCTCGATGAACGCGACAACTGGAACTTCTTCCTCGGCCTGCCCGAGATGGACCGGCGCAAGATCAAGGTCACGCAGTTGCGGTCCCAACAAATCATGCAGCCGTTGTTCGAGTTCAGCGGCGCCTGTTCTGGCTGCGGGGAAACGCCCTACATCAAGATGCTCTCGCAACTGTTCGGCGACCGCCTGCTGATTGCCAACGCCACGGGTTGCTCTTCGATCTACGGCGGCAACCTGCCGACCACACCTTACGCGCAGGACGCCTGCGGGCGCGGTCCGGCCTGGTGCAACTCGCTCTTCGAAGACAACGCCGAGTTCGGCCTGGGCTTCCGCGTCTCGCTGGACAAGCAGAAGGAATTCGCCGCCGAGTTGGTGAAGAAACTGGCGCCGGTGCTGGGCGATGATCTGGTGGACGGCATCGTCAACGCCGTCCAACAGGATGAGACCGGCATCTACGACCAACGCGAGCGCGTGGCCGCGTTGAAGCAAAAGCTGCAAGGCGCCACCTCCCACGAGGCGAAACTGCTGCTGCCCATTGCCGATACCCTCGTCAAACGAAGCGTCTGGATCATCGGCGGCGATGGTTGGGCGTATGACATCGGATACGGTGGTCTGGATCACGTACTGGCCAGCGGCCGGAACGTGAACGTGCTGGTGCTGGATACTGAGGTGTATTCCAACACCGGGGGGCAGGCGTCCAAAGCCACCCCCCGCGGCGCGGTGGCCAAGTTCGCCGCGGGCGGCAAGCCGCTGGCGAAGAAAGATCTCGGCCTCATCTGCATGACCTACGGCAACATCTACGTGGCCAGCGTGGCCATGGGCGCCAAGGATGAACACACCCTGCGCGCGTTTGTCGAAGCCGAGTCCTACGACGGACCCTCGATCATTATCGCTTACAGCCATTGCATTGCGCACGGCGTGGCCATTGACATGGGCGTGGGCGCCAAACAACAGAAGGCGCTGGTGGATACCGGGCAGTGGCTGCTCTATCGTTTCGATCCGCGCCGCGCGGGCCGGGGCGAAAATCCCCTGCAACTCGATTCCTCCGCCGCCAAGGCCAAGGTGCAGGAATACCTGCTCACGGAAAACCGGTTCAAGATGCTCACCAAGAGCAAGCCCGAAGAAGCCAAGCGTCTCTTTGAAAAAGCCCAGACCGATGCCGATCTGCGCTGGCAGTTCTACGCCCATCTGGCCTCCCGCAAACTGGAAGGCGGCGCGGAACCCGTCACCGCCCTGGCCAAGTAATCCAATCCACCCCGTAAACCGCAACACACAGGAACGACTATGGATCTCACCACAAGTTACATGGGATTGAAACTCCGCAGCCCGCTGGCGGCGGCGGCCTCACCGTTGTCGGAGGAAATCGCCACCCTCCGGCAACTGGAAGACGCCGGCGCGTCGGCCGTGGTGCTTTACTCGCTGTTCGAAGAACAGTTGCGCCGCGAAAGCGCCGAGCTGGATTACCACCTGCAACACGGCACGGAAAGCTTCGCCGAGGCTCTCAGTTACTTCCCGGAAATCTCCGAGTTCCGGACCGGACCGGAGGATTACTTGGAACACATTGAGAAAGCGAAACAGGCGGTAAAACTGCCCATCATCGCCAGCCTCAACGGGTCCACGCTCGGCGGATGGACGGCGTACGCCAAGCAAATCCAGCAAGCCGGGGCCGACGCCTTGGAACTCAACATCTACAGCATTCCCGCCGATGCCGACGCGACCGCCGCCGATGTCGAAGCCATGTATCTGGACATCCTCAAGGCGGTTAAAAAGGAAGTCACCATTCCCGTGGCGGTCAAGCTGAGCCCCTTCTTCACCAACTTCGCCAACGTGGCCCACCGATTGGCCCAGGCGGGCGCGGATGGGTTGGTCTTGTTCAACCGTTTCTACCAGCCGGACATTGACCTCGATAATCTGGAGGTGAAACCGAACGTTTTATTGAGCACCCCCATGGCCATGCGCCTGCCGTTGCGCTGGATCGCGATTCTTTACGGCCGCATCTCTTCCAGCCTGGCGGCCACCAGCGGCATCCATCGCGCCAGTGACGCACTTAAAATGCTCATGGCCGGCGCCGACGTGACGATGCTTTGTTCCGCACTGTTGCGGCACGGTCCGGGCCACATCACCACGGTGGAACGCGACATGGTGGCCTGGCTGGAGCAGCACGAATACGAGTCGGTCCAGCAACTGAAAGGCAGCCTGAGCCAGAAGAACTGCGACGATCCGAGCTCGTTCGAGCGCGCCCAATACATGCGCGCCATCTCGACTTATCCCTACGATCCCAACCAGATCGCGGCGGCCTGACCGTGTGGGGTGGGGCATTGCGCCGGGTGACAACAGTGTTGTCACCCGGCTTTCTATTTTACCGACAAGCGCGAGTTTGAAAGAACCATCATCCGTCCCCGCTACCGGGGGCACGATGTCCCCAGCCTTTCCCACTTTATGCGGACTTTGCGCTTGTCCCGGCTGACGTCGCCCCGGCAGAATTGGCCCGCAGGATTAGCCGGTTGCGGATCTAACGCGTAAAAACGGCACTAACAAAATCATCCATCATGAAAACTTCGCCGCCTGAACAAAGCCAACCAACCTTCGTCTTTCTCCGTTGTTGTTTCCAGATCGCCACGGTGAGCCTTGGTCTAGGCATGTTTGTAGAGGCTCCGGCCGTCCATGCGTTCACTTTGGCCCGCGATCATCAAGCCCAAGCCGTTGTGGTTCAATCGGCCGACGCCACGGCGCCCGAACGGCATGCGCTTGCGGAATTGGTTTTCCACTTGCACCAAGTCACCGGTGCGCAGTTTGAGGTCCAAACCAATGGCTTGGACATGCCGCACCGCGCCATCATTGTCGGGCCGGGCGCGCTCGCGACAAAATTATTCCCCGAACCGGATTTTGCCGGGCTTGGCGACGAGGAATTCATCCTGCGGACAAAGGGGAATTATCTGCTGCTCGCGGGCGGGCGGCCCCGCGGCACGATTTACGCCGTGAACCGCTTCCTCCAGGACCAGTGCGGCGTGCGCTGGTGGACGCCGTGGGCCACGAATCTGCCGGCGCGCGCGACGCTGCGGATTCCGGAACTGAACGTGCGCGGAAAACCGGCGTTCGAGTACCGCGCGCCGTTTTGGTATCAAGGATTCGATCCGCTCTGGAAGGCGCGCAACGGGGCGAACGACGAAAACCGCCTGATCCCCACCGAATGGGGCGGCAGCATTCGTTACAAGGGATTTGCCCACACCTTCTATCCTCTGGTGCCGCCGGAGGTGCATTTCAAAGATCATCCCGAGTGGTACAGCCTCATCCAAGGCAAACGCACCCACGAACGCGCCCAGCTCTGCCTCGCGAATCCGGAGTTGCGCGAGTTCGTCGTCGGCCGGGTGAAGGCGTGGCTGCGGGAAGCGCCGGATGCCGCCATTGTTTCCGTGACGCAAAACGACTGGCACGGCCAATGCCAGTGCCCCGATTGCCTGGCGTTGGATACCGCCGAAGGCAGTCCCGCCGGCAGCATGATCGCGTTTGTGAATTACATCGCGGAAAAAATTGAACCGGAGTTCCCGCGGGTGGCGGTGGATACATTCGCCTACCAATACACACGCAAGCCGCCGAAGACGATCCGGCCCCGGCCTAACGTGATCGTCCGGTTGTGCAGCATCGAGTGCAATTTCCGCGAGCCGCTCGATCATCCCTCCAACGCCGAGTTCCTCGCCGACCTCAAAGGGTGGGCGCGGATTTGCCAGCGGCTTTACCTTTGGGATTACACGACCGATTTCGCGAACTACGTCCTGCCGCATCCGAATTGGTTCACCCTCGGCGCCAATGTGCGTCTCTTCCAGCAACACAACGTGCGGGGGGTGTTCGAGCAGGGCGCTTATCAAGGCTACGGCAGCGAGATGGGCGAGTTGCGCGCCTGGGTATTGGCTCAACTGCTTTGGGGTCCCCAGCAAAACGACCGCGCGCTCATCCGGGAATTCTTGGAAGGTTATTACGGTCCGGCAGCGGCGAAGCCCATCGAGCGGTATCTTGAATTGTTGCATGAAACGTCCCAAGGCTTCTACCTCGGTTGCTACACGCGGTCCCCGGCACCGCATCGCACGGCGAAGGTGTTGATCGAAGCGGAGCGGCTCTGGCGGGCCGCCGGACAGGCGGTCGCTTCGGATCCCGAACTCACCGCTCGCGTGCGGTTGAGTCATCTCCCGGTGCGATTCGCTTTCCTGCGCGACTGGGAACGTCTGCGTTACGATGCCTGGGAAGAAAACTGCGACTGGCCCTTTGCGGAATCGCGCCCGGCGGTGGCGGCGGAGTTTGCCGCGGCGTGCCAAGGGATGCCCGGCAAACCATGGACGGTGGTTCAACGACTCAATGAACCCGGGCTGACGGTAGAAAAGTTCCTCGCCGGTTTGGGGACGGCCCCGGCGCGCGAGCTGGGGCCGCCGCCACCGCCGCGCCTGACACATCCCGCGCCGCCCGCCGATTTGGCGGCGACCGAACTGCGCGAGGCCGTGGACCTGCAAGACAACACGGCCCATCTCGCCAAACCGGGTGAATGGGTGGAAATCCGTCCGGACCCCGCCGCCTCCGACCGACGCGCGGCCTGGCTGCCCGGCAATCACAAGGAATGGGCCTTTCGGATCAGTGCGAATCGCATTCCGTCGTCCCCCACCGGTTCATGGAAAACTTACGTGATCGCCCGCGTCGAGGCAGCCGCGGATGCCCCGCCTGATACCGCTGCCTTCACTGCGGGCGTCTATGACAACGCGGCCAAAAATTCTCCCGCCCAAGCGCGCTTTTCCGTGAGCGACACCGGCGCGGGCTACCGATCGCATTTGATCGGCGACTTCGCCCCAAACGAACACCGTGACATTTACGTGGCCCCCGCCGGCCAACCCGGGGTGCGGGCGCTATGGGTGGACCGGATTTATCTCGTACCTGCCCGCTGACGCAACGTCGCCAGCGAATTAAACAGCCCGTGTCCACCTGCGGGAGCGCGCTCCGCTGGCTGCTCTCGCAAGTGATGGCATGTGCGCCAGCAGTAGCCATGACGGAACGGTCGAGCGTCCGACAACCATCCTCAGCACCCCGGCGGGCCGCGGTTCGCTGCTGCGGCCCCGGGCGGAACTCTACCGCACCTGCGGGGTGGGCCTGACGCAGGCGCCCGGCTTCCAGAGCGGCACGGCGCTGGCGCACACTTGAGCGGCTTGGGAAGCCGCGAAAGGAATTCGGCGAGGCGAAGGCCCGCAGGGCCGAGCGAGCGGGAGCGAGCGAGTCCACTCGGCGCGTATCCTCTCTGGCATCTGCTCAAATGCAAACCGGCGTTCAACCCGTCAGTCTTCGCCAAAGAGGAGGAAAAAACGCAACGCAAGCGGCGCGCCCGCCTGCACCACACCGCCGCCGCCCTCGGCCTCAAAATCGTTCCTGCTCCAATGTCCGCACGAGGTCGAGTCGCTTCACACGACCTCCAACTCCTCAACCTTCCTGATTCCGGGAATCTGCTCGGAACTAAACGTGTGGAACAAATCCCTCAGATGATCCTTCAGGTCATCGAGGCTCTCCCCTTGGGTCCAATGGTCCGGGTAGTCATTCAAGTACCCGAGGAACCGTCCATCACTCTCCTGCCAATACGTGAACCAAGCTTTCATGGCCGCAAAATACCAGAGTCCAGCCTGCAATGCGAGCGTGTGCTTTTCGGCGTGTCACGACTCTTTGAGAATGTCCCCTATTGGACTCGCTAAAAATGTCCCCTTGGGGCGGCGGAAGCAGCGGCGTATCTGACGCCCCTGGCCCCGGCGGGGCAGGTGACGGCTTCAACGCACAATCAAGCCTTGAACGCGTTGGTATTCCGATATGCCGAGGGGCTGCATCAGCCGCTGCGAGGGAGACTGGCGGAGTTTGGGCGGGCGTCTATGATAACGCGGCCAAAAGTTATCCCGCCCAGGCGCGCTTTTCCGTGAGCAACACCGGCGCGGACTACCGATCGCATTTGATCGGCAACTTCGCCCCAAACGGACACCGTGACATATACGTGACCCCGCTGTCCAAACCGGGGTGCAGGCACTATGGGTGGACCGGATTTATCTCGTGCCCGTCCACTGACACAACACTGACAGCGAATTAAAACGGCCTTTACCCACCCACAGAAAACGGCTCTCTGGAATTCACAAATTGTCAGCCCCAACGCAGGTTGGCCCGCGTCAAGGTCGTATCTTGGGCAAGACCACAAAGTCCTGCCACGGCAACTGGGAAATCTCCGCCTCCGTGAGCCACGTCACCACGCCGGTGTTGTCCCCCGCACAATGAACCCGCTCTCCCCGCGCATTGAGCCGGGATTGATCGCAAAATATCACAATCCGTTTGGCGTCATGGGGATGCCCCCACTCACAATTCAGAGCCCAAAACGAGGCCTTACGCCATTCCGGATCGCGCGGGGTCAGGATTCGTAATTGTCCAAAAGTCAGGTCACGAGGCTGAAACGTTGTGTGGTTCAACTCCTCCTTTCGCATCATCGCCTCGGCGTAGAACTGCTTGCAAATGAGAATGTCATCGCTCGAACGCGCGGCGCTCGTTGTGCAACCGACGAGGACCGCCAAACCGAAGATCAGGCAGAGCGCGGACAGCGGGGCGAAAGACCAAGTTGACCGGCGGAATAAAACCAAAGGCTTTCGGCGTAAATTGAGGGAGCGCAACATGGCCTCTCCATTCCCAGTGGAAAAATTGGCTCCAGAGGTAGGACTCGAACCTACAACCACACGGTTAACAGCCGCGTGCTCTACCATTGAGCTACTCTGGAACCCAACGCGGGAGGGAATCTACAAACCGTTTCGCCAATCGTCAACAGCATTCCCCTCCCAATTCCACCCCCCGATCGCGCCGGGATTTCAACCCGCCGCCCGGGCAACCAAGGCGAAATTCTGCCGTCGGATCAATAGGGCAACGGAAATTGGGCGGTCAACGTGCGCACCCGTTCGCGCACCCCGGCCAGGGCTTCGCTGTTCGTGAGGTCCAGCAGCACCTCGCTGATCATGTCCGCAATGGCGGCCATCTCGGTTTCTCGCATCCCCCGCGTCGTCACCGCCGGGGTGCCCAGCCGAATGCCACTCGCTTGGAACGGCGATCGGGTTTCAAAGGGAATGGTGTTCTTGTTGACCGTGATCCCGGCCTGGTCCAACGCCGCCTGACATTCTTTGCCGGTCACGCCGCGGGCGCCGACGTCCACCAGCATGAGATGGTTGTCCGTGCCGCCGCTGACCAGGCGGAAACCGTTTCGGGTCATGCCGTCGGCCAACGCGCGTGCGTTGTTGAGAATCTGTTGTTGATAGCTCTGAAACGACGGCTGCAGCGCCTCGTGAAAACAGACCGCTTTGGCGGCGATGACATGTTCGAGCGGCCCGCCTTGGATGCCGGGGAAGACCATCGAGTCAATGGCCTTGGCATATTTTTCCGGGCAAAGAATCAGACCGCCCCGCGGTCCGCGCAGGGTTTTGTGCGTGGTGGTGGTGACGAAGTCGGCGTGCGGCAACGGGCTGGGATGCAACCCCGTGGCCACCAACCCCGCGATGTGCGCAATATCCGCCAGCAAATACGCCCCCACTTCACGCGCGATCTCGCCCATCCGTTGGAAGTCAATGATGCGCGGATAGGCGCTCGCGCCGACGGTGATCATCCGCGGCTGGTGCTCGCGGGCCAGGGCCGCCAGTTGATCGTAGTCAATCCGCTCGTCCTCCCGACTCACGCCATAGTGGATGATGTCAAAAAATTTGCCGGAGAAATTGGCCTTGTTGCCGTGGGTCAGATGCCCGCCGTGGCTCAAGTCCATCGTCAACATTTTATCGCCCGGTTTCAGGAAGGCGAAATAGACGGCCATGTTGGTGGCGGAGCCGGAGTGGGGCTGGACATTGGCATGCTCGGCGCCGAACAATTTCTTGGCGCGGTCAATGGCGAGCTGCTCGATCTCGTCCACGTGTTCGCAGCCGCCGTACCAGCGTTTGCGGGGATAGCCCTCGGCGTATTTGTTGGTCAACACCGATCCCTGCGCCTCCATCACGGCGGGGCTGGTGAAATTCTCGCTGGCAATCAATTCGATGTTATCCAACTGCCGCCGGCGTTCGTGTTGAATGGCCTCGTCAATCGCCGCGTCCACGCGCGCCAACCGCAAATCCACCGCGCCGCCTTCAATTTTCCGGATGCGCCGCTCGTGCCGGCCCCCGTCGAATCCCGCGCCGAGAAACGCCTCGACCATCTCACACACCTGCGCCGGCGTGGTGCGCGCGGCGGCGAAGCAAAGCACATTGGCGTTGTTGTGCTGACGTGCAATGGCCGCGGTTTGGGTGTCAAAAACCAGCGCCGCCCGGATGCCGGGGATTTTATTCGCGGCGATGCTCATGCCCACACCGGTGGAACAGAAAAGCAACCCCCACTGGCCCGCCGCCGCCGCGACCTGCCGCCCCACCGCTTGCGCGTAGTCGGGGTAATCCGTCGCTTCCGGTGTGTGCGTGCCGAGATCGTTGACCTGCAGCCCGCGCTCCCGAAGCTGTTGGGCCACCGCTTCCTTGACCGCAAACCCCGCGTGATCCGCACCCAGCACAAGCACCGGTGCGGTGGATTGAGACGAGGCCGCCGGATTGGCCTCCAGAAAACGTGTGAGCGAGGCGATCCCCTGCTCAATCTGGTCGCGGCAGTTGACGTAAACCGCATACGAACCGCCAATGGGATCGGCGATGTCTTTTTCAAACGCGGCCAGCGTCTCGTCGAACTCGCGCAGGAGAAACGTTTTTTCCGCCGCCTGCGGGTAAAGCAGGAGCACACTGTCCACATGGCTGCGGGTCATCCCGAAAATGTAATCCGCTTGCCGGACCAGCTCGGCCGTCAACGGTTGGCTGCGCGTGCGGGAGATGTCCACCCCCCGTTCCTGGAGCGCCTGAACGGCAAAGGCGCTGGGCGGCTGGCCGGTGGCGGCACCGACCCCGGCGGAAAACGCTTGGTATCCGGGGCGGTCTTGCATGGCGCGGCGGAACAAGCCTTCCGCCATGGGGCTGCGGCAGATATTGCCCGTGCAAACAAAAAGGATGGTTTTCATCGGCGCGTTAAAGGGTGGTAGTTTGAAAGCCCGGCGTAAATCGTCAACGGCGAAATCCCGGGGAAGACGCAGGCGCGCGAGGGGCGTCCCGGATGATGGCCAGGGATTTCAGCAAATCCACCGCGCGGGCCAGCACGGGATCCCGCAAGACCGGTCGCGCGGGTCCGGTTTCGCGCGTGACGACGCCTTCCGCGTCCAAGGGCAGCCCCTCACGGCGCGCGCGGACCAAATCTGCTTCATTGGGCCGGGGCCGGCGGGTCACCCGGTTCGTGCCGGCGGCCATTTCGGCGGGTGTCGGCGCCTCACGATACGGATCGTCAAAAAACAACCGCTCATCGGCGGCATCCACAGTGACGGCAATATCGGGCTGCAAACGTTGCGGCGACAACGGTGTGCCATTGGCGAGTTTCACGGGCGCGCCGGCGATGCGTAAAAACTGTCCGCTGGCGAGGGGATAATCCCGCCATCGTGCGGCGGCGCCCGCCGTTTCGTTCCCCAAGATCAGCGCCACCCCCTTAAACCGCAGCGCGGCCGCCAGGGCTTCCGCCGCCCCGGTCGTCTGCCGGTTGACCAGAACCGGGACCGGCAGTTCCCACAGCGTGTCCGTCGTCTGCACGCGGATGACCTGGCCGTCCACGTCCAGCAACGGAGCGGGAGCCTTCACCAGCAATCCGGCCACTTCACCAATGACCGCATAGTCCTCTCCGCCAGCGTAACGCAGATCGAACACCATCCCGACGATATGGCCGGTGCGGGTCAGCTCCCGGTGTGCCTCAACCAGCAGAGCCTTCAACCCGGCGCCCACCGTTGCCACCCGCAGATAACCGACGTTGTCCTCGAACACCCGCGCCTGGTCGAGTTGGGCAGGTAAAACCGGAGCCGCCGCATTCGTCACCAACATCACCCGGGGATGCAACGCGCCGATCAATCCCTCCACGGCCGCCCGGTCCAACTGTTCCGGACTGAAACCGGACAAATGCTGGCGCAACAAGCCCAACACCTCGTCGAAGGTCGGCGCCGCCGGAGCCGAGTCCCCGCACACCTCCAACGACGCGGCCGCCAGTACCGTCAGTAGCGCAACCGTGAAAGCAAGCCGTCTCATGTGTCGGTCAAAATGGGTGACGGGAAGAATGAAGTAAAGCGGCAACCAAGCAAGCCCACGTTGACCTCAACAGCTTTGCAAAAAACGACCGCAGAAGGGCGCTCCTCTTGGGGCGTCAGCCAACCAAAAGGACGTGAACGCGTGAGATGCTCTCTCCGCCCAACGCCCAAGCAACAGCCAGCCGAAGCGCCCGCCCTTCGCGCTGCAGTGCCTCCGCGCATCCGCACCGAGGCACGCCCACAGGCCGGTGACGCTCAAGCTTTCTTGGGCTTGGCCGTGGCTTCCTTGACCAGGGTGGCGCCTTTGCCCACGCGTTTGCGCAGGTAGGTCAGCTTCGCCCGGCGCACCGCGCCTTTCCGTTCCACTTCGATTTTTTCCACACGCGGCGAGTGAACGGGAAACACGCGCTCGACGCCCTCCCCGTAACTGATGCGCCGGACGGTAAACATGGAGTTCAGGCCGCGTCCGCGCCGTCCGATGACGACTCCGGAAAAAATCTGAATCCGTTCTTTATCGCCTTCGACCACCCGCGTGTGGACACGCACCGTGTCGCCGATACCGAAATCGGCTTTATTCTTGCGGTATTGTTCCGCTTCAATCTTGTCAAGCAATGCCTGGTTCATAAATCCATTTTCAATTGGGCCGGGTTGCGCGGGGTTCATCCCGGCCGGGTTCCGTTGGTCCGCCGTCCGCAAGGGACGGTGCGGTCGCCAGCAAATCCGGGCGCCGTTCCTGCGTCCGCTTCCGGGCCTGTGCCGCCCGCCATTTTTCAATCTCGGCATGGTTGCCCGAGAGCAACACCTCCGGGACTTTCATGCCCCGAAACTCGGCCGGCCGCGTGTAGTGCGGGTATTCCAACCACCCGTGGCTGAACGATTCGTCCAGCGCGCTTTCCGCGTCGCCCAACACGCCGGGCAACAACCGCGTCACCGCGTCAATGATCACCATCGCGGGCAGCGCCCCGTTGGTCAGCACATAGTCGCCAATGGACAACTCGTCGTTCGCCAGCCCTTCGCGGACCCGTTCATCAACACCTTCGTAACTGCCGCATACCAGTAAAATCCGGCGCCGCTGGGCCAGGTCGCGCGCCACCGCCTGGGTGAACACGCGTCCACTCGGAGACAACAACACGACATGAACCTCGTCGCCGGCCGTCAGGGTTTCAACGGCTTCAAAGAGCGGTTCCGGTTTCAGCACCATCCCCGGTCCGCCGCCGAACGGGCGGTCATCCACGGTCTTGTGCCGGTCATGGGCGTAATCCCGCAAATTGTGGATCCGCAAATCCAATTGTCCGCCCGTCCGGGCGCGCTGGAGGATGCTTTCATCCAGTGGCCCGACAAACATGCCGGGAAACAACGTGAGCACGTCAATGCGCATGGTCGTGCTCCGGCGGCGCGCCGGGGACTCAAGCCGGGGGCGGCCCGGCGTCTTCCACAATCTCGACCGAACAGCGCTGGCTCTTCTTGGCGCTTCCCGCCTGCACCAGCGAGCGGATGGCATTGATGGTCACCCCCTGCTTGCCGATGATTTTGCCCACGTCCTTCGAATCCAAACGCAGTTCGTACACCGTGGCGCCATGCCGCTCGACGGCGGTAACCGTCACGGCCTCGGGATGGGCCACCAGCCCCTTCACCACGTACTCGAGGAACGCTTGCATGCCAACACGCGCGCGGTCAGGCCTCAGGCCGCCGCTGTTTTGGACGCTTTCTTGATAAAGCTGGCGACCGTTTCAGTGGGTTGCGCCCCTTTGCTGACCCAATAACGCGCGCGCTCCAAGTCCAGAGTGAACTTGTCGCTCTTGCGTTTCGGCAGGTAGGTGCCGAGTTCCTCGATGAACCTGCCGTCGCGCGGACTGCGGCTGTCCGCCACCACGATGCGATAGGCGGGATTGTTTTTCGCGCCGATCCGCTTCAACCGGATTCTTACTGCCATAAATATAATCTTCTGCCGGACCGCCGGCTCATCAGCCGGCCGTCCTTGCGGTTATTTCCGTTAAAGGAGGCAGACAATAGCCGCGCGGCCAAAGCTTGGCAAGCCCAGTTTTAGGGTCTTTCCGGCGGCGCAATGAAAACACACGAACCTTGGTTTTTCCCGGCGGACGGCCGGAAAAACAGGCAGCAAAGGACCTTGCCTACCGGGCCAAGCGTTTCCAGTCTTGCAGCTTGCCGGCCGAGTCGAAAGTCAGTCGGAGGAAAAAATCGGGCGCACCGGTATCCACGTAAGCCGAGCCATAATAGCCGCCGTAATACGGATGCGGTGTGGGCGGGGCATATAGATAATTCGCCCCCCGGCGGGTCAACCATTCCGCCACCAAGGTGCCATCGGTCAGCCGGGCTTGTTTGTCGGGCGGGCCCAATTCGACCACGGCCTGATCATACGTATAGACCCCGACCCGCCCGGCCCAGTCCGCTTTGCGGGTGGCACATCCCGTCCCCACCAACACCCCAACGGTCAGGCACAGGCATAGACAGATCCGGCAACCCCACCAAAATAATTTCATGACCCGAGCTTACACCCAATCCCCCCGGACGCGCAACCGTCCCGGGCGCCGGATTCTCCCGGATGAATTTGATATTCTATTGTCAGCGGCACTGGCGCCGGGTATTTAATGCGGGATACATGATCAAGGCTGTGCTGCTGCTGTTTGAACCCGTGCGCACCTGGGACCGGATTGCCCTGGCCGAACGCGGGGTGGGGTTCATTTTATTCACCTATGTGCTTCCGCTGCTGGTGCTGGTCGGCGGGGCGGAAGCTTGGGGAATGATCCATTGGGGGGATTGGCGCGGGGCGGTGTTGATGCTGAAAAAATACACCCTACCCGAAGCGGTGGGATTTCAACTCATGCAACTGAGCATTCAGTTGTTCACCCTGTTTCTGGGGGCCAAGTTGCTGCTCAATTTGGGGGAAACCTTCCACGGGCGGCACACCTACACGCAGGCGTTCACCGCCCTGGCCTACGGCTTGGGACCGTTTTGGATGCTGCGCCTGCTTGATCTGTTTCCCGCGATCAATCCCTGGGTCTCGTTCGGGTTGGGCATTGTGCTGACCATCGCGGTTTTGTATTATGGCATCCCCCGCGTGATGATGCCCGATCCGCCCCAAGCCTTCGGGCTTTACCTGATGGGATCGCTGTTGCTGTTGATCATCGCCGGGTTGGGCCGGTTCATCATCGTCTGGCTGCAACAAGGACGGTTCGCACACCTCGAGGAAATCCTCACGCGGATAGCCGCCGCAGTGCTACCCGGATGACCCAGCGGGACGCGCGCAACGCCTGTTCCGCGGCGGAGTAATCCGCGCCGGTCAACTCCTGCACAATCCGCACCGCGCGGTCGCGCAATTTGACGTTGGTCGGTTTCACGTTCACCATCAGGTTACTGACGACCTTCCCGGCACGCACCATGCCGAGGGTGCTGAACATGTTGAGCAACATTTTCGTGGCCGTGCCGGCCTTCAAGCGGGTCGAACCCGTCAAAATCTCCGGCCCCAAATCCGGCGCCAGCACGATGTCCGGCGCAATGGCCGGTGGAATCTGCAGATAAGGATTGAAACACATCAAGACCGTGGTGGCTTTCCGCCGCCGCGCCTCCCGCAACGCGCCCCACACAAACGGCGTGCGCCCGCTGGCGGCGATCCCCACGACCACATCCCGGCGGTTGACCGCGCGGGTTTGCATGGCTTCCGCCCCGGCGGCGGCGTCATCCTCGGCGCCCTCGATGCTCCGCCACAACGCCGGTCGGCCACCGGCAATGATGCCCTGCACTTGTTCGGGATCGCTGCAAAACGTCACCGGACATTCGCTGGCATCCAGCACGCCCAACCGGCCACTGGTGCCGGCCCCGACGTAGAGGAGCCGCCCCCCGCGTTGGAACGCGCGGCCAATGACCGCCACCGCCTGCTCAATCGCCCGCGATTCCTTGCGCAGCGCCGGGGGAATCCGCGCGTCTTCCGATAACATCAAATTCACCGCCGCCCGGATTGAAAGAGTATCCAATTTCCGGGAACGCGGATTGCGCCGCTCAGTGGGCGACATGCGCCGGCTTTGCACAAACTCCGGCATCCGCGTCGCTTCGGCGCTGCCCGCTTGATCCGGAGGCCACGCTGCCTCTGATGCGGTCCGCCGCCGGGTTTTTTGTCGGGCTCCCGCCCGGGCCAAAGCCACTGCGCCCCAAACACTTTCCCGGGGCAACAGAATAATCCGCGCGCCCGGCCAACCCCGGCGCAGCCGCCCCGCAACGGATTTGGCGAATTGCGGTTGCTTGAGCAGCGTGCTGCCTGCCAAGACAAATTCCACCGGCTGACCGCGCCGAAACAAATGGCGCGCGCACAAGAGCGCATCCTGGGCCAGCCGTTCAGCCGCCTCACCCACCAGCCGCCGGGCCAGCGCGTCGCCGGCTTGAGCCGAGGCGAAGACGTGGATGGCCAGCCGTCCGATGTCCGCCTTGCTGCCGCTCTGCACCCAGTCAATCAATTGGTTGGCGTCGTTGAGCAACAAATCATGCAGGATTTGGCGACCCAATTTCGGCCATTGTCCCGAGCGATCGAATTCGCCGGCCACCGCCTTCAACGCGCGCAAGGCGATTTCGTAGCCGCTACCTTCGTCGCCCAGAATGTGTCCCCAGCCGCCCACCTTCCGGGCGCGGCCCCGCGCGTCCCGCCCGAAACAACACGAACCGGTGCCGCTGATCACCAACACCCGCGGATTAAATCCGGTGCTAACGGTGCCGGGTGAGACCGGCACCGCCGCCAGTGCGGTATCCAAATCTTGCGTCGCCTGGCAGGGCACTCCCGGCCAGACCCGGGCCGCGGCACGCCGGATACGCCGCCAATCACTCTCCGCCCAGGCCCCGGCCAAGCCAATGCCCAACCCCGAAGGCCGCGGCAATCCGCGGGCGATGCCGCGCAAATGCGCCACGAGTTGCGCATCGGTCAGCAGCTTCAAATTCGCCGGTCCCGCTTCGATCCGGCGCACACAGCGTCCTTGGTCATCGGCCAGCAGGGCGACCGTGCGGGTCCCGCCTCCCTCGATGCCCAGCCAGACGGGTTGCGTCGTATTGGATGATTGTGTCATCCGGCGCAGTATCCGGGCGGAGACACCGCATTTCAAAGCAATTTCCCACCTCCGATATGATGAACTGGAGATATTGTCCCCGGCTTCCCTAGCTTCCCGGTCTGAAATGCCTTGTCCGATTTTCGGCGTGCCGGGTACTGTTTCATGAGTGGATAACCAGACCGACCAACAACTGCTGCGCGCGTATGTTTCGCACCGCTCGGAAGCCGCGTTTACCGAACTGGTGCACCGCTACATTGATCTGGTTTATTCCACGGCGCGACGACTGTTGGGGGATGCCTTTCGCGCGGAAGACGTCACCCAGGCCACCTTTATGGCGTTGGCGCAAAATGCGAAGTCACTGGCCAATCGGGCCGTCTTGTCCGGCTGGTTGCACACCACCGCGCATCATTTGGCGATCAAAACGATCCGCACCGACGCGCGCCGTCAACAGCGGGAAAAGGAGGTCGCTACCATGAATGAATCCACCCACGCTCCCGCCGCAGCCTCATGGCAGGAAATCGCCCCGCACCTCGATGCGCTCATCGGCAAGCTGGCCGAATCTGAACGCGACGCAATTCTGCTCCGCTACTTTGAAAAGAAGAGCGCGGTGGAAATGGCCGCGAGCCTGGGCATCAGCGCGGATGCCGCCCAAAAACGCGTGAACCGCGCCGTCGAGAAGCTGCGCAATCTGTTCAGCAAACACGGCATCAATATCGGTGCGGGAGGACTGGGCATTTTGATTTCCACCCATGCCGTACAAACCGCGCCAGCGGGCTTGGCGCTTACCATTTCGAGTGTCGCACTCGCTGGAACGGCTGCGACCACTTCAACCCTCATCACCGCTACCAAGACCATGGCCATGACTACACTACAAAAAACTCTCGTCACCACCACTGTCGCCGTGCTCGCCGGAGTGGGCCTTTACGAAGCCAAGCAAGTTCACAATGCCCGCGCCGAAGTGCAGACGCTCCGGCAACAACAAGCGCTGTTGGAAGAACAAGTTCAAAGGTTGGAAAACGATTTTGCCGCCGCCACGAACCGGCTGTCGAATTTGCTGGCGGAAAATACGAGTTTAAAATCGAATCCTGAAAGGAACGAACTGTTGAAATTGCGCGGTGAAGTTACCCGACTGCGCTCACTTGAAAAAGACATCAACGCCCTCCAAAAAAGCAGCAAGTCAATCGGTTTCCGGATTGGCCGAGTGGCGACCGAATGAAGTTAGAAATGTCGGTCGCGCAACTCCGCTGGACGCGATGCAAACATTTCTCTGGTCGGAGATAACAACTAATTTGTCCGTGTTAAGCCAGTGTTTTGTTGGTGACGAAATAGACCCCGTAACTCCTGAGAGCCTCACTCAATTTGCCAGCGACCCCATGATGCGTCTGGGCGGAGATTTGGACACGATACGAGTTCTTTCGCAGAGATTTATCTCTCCAACCGAAGTGCTGTTGGATGTTCAGGCAAAATTTGACGAGAGGAGCGGTGTTATGGGGGTGGAATGGGGTCACCATAGAGCTGACATTGCACAACGTGAATGGAGAATGGAAATTCGTTGTGTTCAATGTCCGTGATGCCAACGGAAAAGTTATGGCCGTGTCGCTCGGAACAAAACCAAAAGCGCCGTAGGCGCGGCACCTTGGTAAAATCGTTCGCCCGCAAAATCACAAGCTCCATGGGAGCGACCCATCCTCGCCGGTGCCGGGCCCACGGCGCTGAGACTTTTTCGTGTGGTCCGCGTCCTTCGCGATTGAATCACACCGCCTTTGCCGCGATATCCCTGCGAAAATGCGCGCCCTCAAATTGAAGGCACTCCACCGCGGCGTAGGCCGCCGCTTGTGCGGCGTGCAGATCTTTGCCTAGCGCCGTCACGCCCAGAACGCGGCCGCCGTTCGTCACGATCTGGCCGTCTTTCAAAGCCGTGCCGGCGTGGAACACTTTGGTTCTCGGCAGGCGATTCGCCGCATCCAATCCGCTGATGACTTTGCCCTTCGCGTAGCTGCCCGGATAACCGCCGCTGGCCATAATGACGCAAACGCTGGCCTCCGGTTTCCATTTCAATTCGTGTCGCGCCAACGTGCCGCTCGCACTGGCGTCGAGCAGTTCCAGCAGATCGTTTTCCAGCCGGGTCAGATAAACCTGCGTTTCGGGATCGCCGAAGCGCGCGTTGAATTCCAGCACCTTCGGGCCGTCCTTGGTCAGCATGATGCCGGGGTAAAGCAGACCGCGGAAATCAATGCCCTCCGCCGCGCAACCACGCAGAAAGGGATCGAGAATTTGTTGCGCCACTTCGCTCAGTTGCGCGTCCGAGAGAAACGGCGTGGGTGAATAGGCGCCCATCCCGCCCGTATTCAAACCGCGATCGCCATCCAGTGCGCGTTTGTGATCTTGTGACGTGGGAAAAAGTTTGGCCGTAGTGCCGTCGCACAACGCGTGCAGCGAAGTCTCCATGCCTTCAAGAAATTCCTGAATGACGACACGCGATCCCGCCGCGCCGAACGCACGGTTCACCATGATTTCGTCCACCGCTTTTTCCGCCTCGCCTTGGTTCTGGCAAATCAAAACGCCTTTACCGAGCGCCAGGCCATCCGCCTTCACCACGCACTTGCCGCCGAGGGTGGCGCAAAATTGTTTGGCGGCGGCGGCCGCGTCAAAAGTGCCGGCGGCGGCGGTCGGGATGCCGTATTTGGCCATGAAATTTTGAGAAAAAACCTTGGACGATTCGAATTGCGCCGCCTTCCGATTTGCGCCCCAGATTTTCAAACCGTGCTGCTGAAACAAATCCACAACGCCGAGCGCGAGAGGATTGTCCGGACCAACGACGGTGAAATCCACCTGCTTTTCCTGCGCGAACGCAAGCAGTGCTGGTAAATCTTCCGCGCCAATGCCGACACATTCGATGGCGCGACCATTCTGCGCGAGCCGTTCTTGCGCGATGCCGGCATTGCCGGGCGCGCACCACATTTGCGTGACGTGGGGCGATTGCGCGAGTTTCCAAACCAGGGCGTGTTCCCGGCCGCCCGAACCGATGACGAGAAGTTTCATTTTAACGACGCACCTTCAATCTTGCCAACGCGGTCAATTGCGTTGTCCGGGGATTAAAACGCCAAAACGTGTCACATGCAAAACCAATGCTGCAGCGGCGAGCAACCAATCGTAAGCCCGAAAACCGGGGCAGTGGGAAAGCCGGAGAGGGACATCGTGACCTCCCCGGTGGTGAAGCTCAAGGGGCTGAGCCTCGGCACAGAATAGAACTGCGGCGCCGCCTCCGAAGCTGGCGCCGCCGTGAAAATCGGCCCCCCTCTGCGGGTACACAGCCCCTCCTTTGAATTGTATCGTATGCGGACCGGTCGTCATGGGTTACATCAGAAACTTGTCGCCCGCACCCGCGCCAACGGCATCAAGGCCGCCGCCCGCGAATTTGGCGGCGCCCGCAGCCCCGTCCGCAAATGGCTGCGACGTTATCAACCCGGCAAACCGCCCGCTCCCGCCGCCGCGCAAAGGCTACCCTGGTTGTTCTGGCCACCTGCAGCATTGGCTTATGAATGGCGCGCACCGCCCCGTCGGGCGAGCGCCTGCCTGGGCGCACATGGGCAGACCGGTTCACTGCGGGCTTGACAGCCGTCGGCCCGCCGCGTACCAATACCTCCAATGAAGGCCAGCCTGCCCTCCGCGAAGGCTGGGCGTTTGGATAACGCCCCAAAACGGGATGTTATCCAGACCTGTAGAATCACTTGTTCGGCGAAATCTGCGTCTATGAAACCTCTAAAGAATCTTGGGCGGTTCGTACTGGTAGCGGCTGCCCTAACAATGAATCAACCGACTCAAGCCGCGTCTTGGGTTGCCACCGGCTCGCTGGGTACGGCGCGCTACTATCATACCGCCACTTTGCTGCCAGACGGCAAGGTGCTCGTCGCTGGAGGCAGTACTTCCCGCGATGACGACTTCTCTTCCAGCGGTATTACGAACAGCGTTGAGCGGTACGCCCCATCCGTAGGCACATGGACACCCGCCGCCCCGATGAACATTGCTCGCTCCCTTCACACGGCCACCCTGCTGCCCAACGGCCTAGTCCTGGTCACAGGGGGGATCACAACCGTCGGCTCGACCAAAACGGCGGAGCTCTACGATCCATCCGTAAACACCTGGACCCTCATTGCCTCAATGACCACCAACCGCGTCCTTCATTCGGCAACATTGCTGCCGAACGGCAAGGTACTGGTGGCTGGTGGCTTTTCCGGCGAGTTTCCCGACGGCCCTCTCGACAGCTTGCACAGTGCGGAAATCTACGATCCCACTGCGGGGACTTGACCAAAAACTGGCGTGTTGAATGTGGCGCGCGGCTATCACAAGGCAGTTTTGCTTCCCTCCGGGCAAGTGCTTGTCGCCGGCGGCAGCGATAGCGGCTTCAATCACCTCTCCAGCGCAGAACTGTTCACGCCAGCCACCGGACAATGGACCATGACCGGCACAATGAAGAGCCCGCGCGTCGGCTTCGCAGCGTTGCTGTTACCCAACGGGGAGGTTTTGGCGGCAGGCGGGCAGAATCCAATGGATACGGCGCTAAACACCGCAGAGCTATACCGTCCAACCACGGGCACATGGTCATGGACGACCGCGATGGCCAACGCACGTGCCGACAATGGGGCAGTCCTGCTGCCTGATGGCACCGCGCTGCTGGTGGATGGCTGGGACAACACATCCGATACCCCCGCGTCGGAATTGTACAACCCAACTACTGGGACTTGGTCAACGGCCGCCACCTTCAACAGCCCGCGCTTTCACACCACCGCCACCTTGATGCCCAACGGACAAGTGCTCGCCGTAGGGGGGCAAGACTCGTCGCACAACGTTTTTGCCATCGCCCAGTTGTACGATACCGGCAGCGGCCCCATTGCCCCGCCCACGCTTGCTAGCCCCAAAACGCTCCCCGACACAGCGCTGCAACTCACCTTCGCCAGCAGATACGGCTCTGTCTTCAGCGTCCTGGCCACGGAAAATGTGGCGGCGTCGTTGAGTGCCTGGCCTGTAATCGGCGTTGCCGTGGAGACATCGCCAGGCCAGTTCCAATTCACCGATGCGCAGGCGACTAATTCTGTCCAGCGCTTTTATCGCCTCCGGTCGCCATAACTCGGCCGATATTTCAAGGTCGGACCTGATCGCTAGCAGCGAGCTTGACAGCACCCGGCCAACAGCGCACAAATGCCTCCGATGAAGGGCAGCCTGTCATCCGCAGAGACTGGGCGTTTGGATAACACCCCAAAACGGGATGTTATCCAGATCTGTAGAATCACTTGTTAGCCCCGAACTGAAAGCGTCCGGTATGCCCGACATACGATTCGAGTGCCCCAACTGCGGGCAGCATCTTGCGGCGCCGGAGGAATTGGCGACCCAGTTGATTGACTGTCCGGGCTGCACACAGACCATCGAAATTCCCGCACGCAGCCGAGTGCCGCCGGACCCACCCGTTGCGGAGCGGGCATCATTGAAGCCTGTTGTCGCGCAGCCTTTCTCTCGCACTCCGCCAGGCACAGTAGCCTTCGTGGTTGTATTCTGCCTGTATCTTCTTGTCCTCGTGCTCCTACTCAGGCAATGGCAAGAGAACCAGCTCGTGCGGTCCTTTGGAGGTGGAGAACAGCCAGACCTCAGACCAACGTTCGTCTGGCTACTCTGTTGGGGATTCGTGGGCGGTGCTGTAGGCTTTCTTGCAGGGCAAGCCCGTGGCAAGCAACGTCTGGGTGCTGCTTGGGGGCTTGCGTTAGGTCCAGTTGGGTGGTTAATCACGCTCTGCTCGGCTGATCTCAGACCGCGATGTATGGAGTGCCGTGGGGTCATTCCAGAAGGAGCGCAGCGGTGCATGCACTGTGGAGCGGCTCAGCCCGCCGTTCCCGATCATCTTTTTGATCGAAAATGAGGACTAACAAGATCACTGGAGCGAAAGTGGCGGGCACATACCGTTTCGTGCGTCTGGTTCTTTCGCGGTTCCCGAGCTGTCGGAGCGGTGCTTACCGCCACTTCGCTCGGTCCTGTCGTTGGACGTATGGATAAAGATATGAACTACTGGATGTTCACTGTGATGTATTATGATGACGGGTTCCCAACCCTCTGGCCAACGCTGGTCAAGAGGGGGCTCGCAGCACAGCATTACCCGGCTGGATGGACAAACGAGGCGCGCAACCTCAATGTCCTTCGTCAGATGAGGGAGGGCGACGCAGTAGTTGCGGCTTTGAAGAAGCACAGATTCGCGGGATACGGCTTTCTAAAATCTGACTTCTTTCGTGGCGGCAGGCCGCTGCCTATTGAGCGCGATCGAGAACCCTATGCATTCCAAGAGCGCGCTGAAATCGACTGGGTGGCCCTGCCACTAGATGCAGCACGTCCGTATGTTCGCTGTCGTAACCTTAAGGCCGAAGGGTATAAGGTTGATCTCACCCGTGGCCAATGTGTGAAGAAAATCGATAAACCGACCTTTATCAAACTTCGAGAGATCTTGGATAAGGCCGGGGCAAGAGTGATTTCAACACAACCTCCCCGGCAAGAAGGCGACAAGGTCTACGAGGTTCTGTGCTATCCCGAGGGCAAGCGCGTCAAGATCAAGACGGTAAGGCCTGAACGCAATCCTGCCGCTCGTAAGGAGTGTATCCGTGTTCATGGGTCCACCTGCACTGTCTGCGGGATGAGTTTCGCAGACCGATACGGCGACCTCGGGAAGGGGTACATAGAGGTCCATCACCTCGAACCTCTCGGTGGCTCGCACCATCAACGCATCGTTGACCCGCGCAAGGATATGCGTCCGGTGTGTCCCAACTGCCACGCCATGCTCCACAGGAGGAATCCTGTATTGAGTATTGAAGCCCTGCGATCACGATACAGGGGATCGTCCAGCAGTCGGCTTCAGCGACCGGCGAAACGCCGCCGCTGAGCCGTGTCGTTCGGCTGCGTTCTGCGTATGACCAGATTCCAGGCCGTCGGATTCTTTTTGGGGAATCATTGGCGGAGCGGTGGCCGGCTGAATGGGGTGCTGCTTCGGCAGCATCATACACAACGCGCAATTCCCATGAAGCAGGGAACGACGGGGGACATCGTGACCCCACGGCTGTGAAGTCAAAAATGTTGCCCACTTGCCGCTGTCGTCCGGAGCAGTGCCATGATCATTCCGTCGCCAGAGGATGCATTCTCCCTGGCCAACGTGGAGGAACAGCCCCGTCAGGGGCGGCATTTCTGTAGCCACAGTCGCAAACAAATTATTAGCCCGAATATTTCATCAGAGCGGGGCAAGGCGGATTTGAGAGGCAAAGCGGAAAAGGGATTGGCTTTGAAGCACTCGAAAGGTTGATTTTTTCCCAGCGTGGGCACAGTCCCCCTTTCCCCCGTTGTTTGTCCGCGTGCCGGGGACAGCACTCACGATCCTTCAACCACTGCCCAAGGCGCGGAACACCTGGCCGAAGATTGTCTGATACGGATAGGCGCTGGAGAGCAGCAGTTGCACCCGCCGGGTATTGCGCAACACCACCGCGCCAATCTTCAAAAGTTTCAACCGAATCGTGCCCGCTTGCGCCCGCGCCAGTTCCGTCCCCGCCAAACCCAGCGCCCGCAGCCGCTCCAGCAGCACATACCCGCAACTGCTCAAGAGCAGCCGGAATTGATTGGCCCACCAGCCGCCGCAACTGGTCCGGTCGGCAAACAATCCCAGCTGCTGTTCCTTGATCCGGTTTTCCATCTCGCCCCGCGCGCAATACACTTCGTCATAGAGGGTCTGCGCTGGCCTTTCAAGGTTGGTCACCACAAAACGCGGGTTGCTCCCCTGGTCGGTGTGCTCGGCCTTGACCAGCACCCGCCGCGCCTTGTCCCAAGTATCGGCGGCATAGTGAACCTCGCCAAACAGCCGTTGCTTCTCCCGGGTTTGCACAAACGCCTGTTCTGATTGCTCAATCAGCGGTTGGGCCAGTGCCTGCACCCGCGCGTTTTTGGCCAGACCGACGAGGTAATGCACATGGTGTTGCTCGCACCAACGTAACAGGCGCCAGCGGCAAAAGCCCGCATCGCCGCGGAAAATGATCTTCACGTGCGGCCAGGCTTGGCGGAGGCGTTGGACCAACAGCTTCAACACCGCCCAGGCGTGATGGGCCGCCCCCACGTTGCCCGGGCGCAAATACGACACCAGCAGCTGCTCGCCGCAAAACACGTAGAGCGGCAGGAAACAATAATCGCCGTAGTAGCCGTGAAAGAACGCGCCGGCCTGCCGGCCATGCACGCGGTCGTCGGTCGTGTCGAAATCCAGAACCAACTCGGCGGGCACTTGCGCAAACGAAGCGATGAACTGGTTGATCAACACCGCATGCACCGCCCAGGCCACCTGCCGGTCGGCGCGATTTTCCAGCCGGCACAACGTGGGGCTGCTCGCCAAGGCGCGGTCGCGTTCCACGGCGGTTTGCCAGGCCAGATCATGCCGCAACGTGTCGTGATCATTGAGGTCTTCGTAACCGGCGGCCAAGCCGTAGATCCGCTGGCGGATCAGCGCCAGCAGCGGATGCTTGATCCGGCCGGGCTCGCGTGGATCGGGCAGCACTTGGGCCAGCGCCTTGGTCAAGCCAATCCGCCGGTCCGCCTGGCGCAGCAGCGCAATGCCGCCATCGCTAGTCACCTCTCCGCCGGTGAAACTGGCTTGGACGGCGCGCTTTTTTACGGCTGGAAAAGTGAAGAGTTCAGGGTTACAAACTGTCCCCGTCGCAGCGGTGTGGTTTTCTTTCATTTAACCCAATAGATATTGGGCCGAGACCTCCGTTGCGACTTTTTTAGTGAAGTTTTCGGGTTAGCTTCGTCCGGAGCGGCACCATCCGATCCCACACCTCAATTGCCGTGCTATTCAACCTTCGCGATGGAAAAGGAGAAAGGATACCGCCCCGACGGGGCTCTAAATGTTAAGGTCTGCATTGGCTACATAGATGCCGCGCCTACGGCGCTCCGTCAGTAGGAGCGGGATTGGGGACAGGGTGGAACCTGTCCCTCCCAGGGGGAGGCAGATGGCGCGCGCAGGGCGCAGGGGCAGCTTGGTTTCAGAGCGGAAAGGTGAATCGGCTGCCGACGCCACCCGTCGCGCAAGCGGCGGGGAATGTCTCCCACAACCGGGCCACCGCCCGGATTCCCGTGCAATGCGCGGGGACGAGCAAGGGAATCTCCCGTTGGCGAAACGCCTCCACGGTGGCCTCGAGCCGCTCGGGGCTCGCATTGAGCAGATGCATGCCGCCCAGCACGGCGCGAATACGCCGGGTCCCGGTCAACTGTTCGATGTGCCGCAACGTGTTTACCACCCCCGCATGCGCGCATCCCAGGACAACCACCACCCCGGCGGCAGTCGGGAGGAATACCGCTTGGTCGTCCAGCAAGGGATCGGCTTGCCGGCAGGCGGCATCGAGAAAGAAACGTCCGCCGACATCCTCGAACCCGGTCTGGCGTGGAATTTCGCCTGTGACCAACAGGCCCGGAACAATTTCCCGGGACACGCGGGTCAACACCACGGCGGCGTTCCGGTTCGCCAGCGTCTCGCGGGCGGTGGCGGGCAGGCCGATGTCGTCCGCGCTTCCGTCCGCGCGGGCGGTGTATTTCGGCGCCAGGGCCGCCGGATGAAAAAACAGCCGGGCAGCCGGCGCCAACGCGTTCACCGCAGCCAGGCCACCGGTATGATCGTAATGCCCGTGGCTCAGCACGATGGCGTCCAGATTATCCAGCGCGCAGCCCAACGCCCGGGCATTGTTCAGCAATAAGTCGGTCTGGCCGGTGTCGAACAGCACCCGGCGGCCGTTCACTTCAATGAGGCAGGCCCAACCGTGCTCCGCTTTCAGTCCCCGACGGGAGGCGGAGTTTTCAACCAGAACTGTGATGTGAAGAGTGTTATTCATGGGAACGCAAAAATTTACCGAGCGCCTGGGCTTTGACGTGCCCGGCCTGCTGGATTTCCGCGCGTAACGTGTACATGCCGTGGCGTTCGGATACCCGCCACGCCCGCACCGTCAAGGCCTCGGTCGCCAGCACCGGGGAGCGATACCGGACGTGCAAGGCGGCCGTCAAGGCTTGGATGCCTTGGGCAAAGAGGCAGTTGGTCATGGCGCCGTCGGCCAGGGCGGCCACCACGCCGCCATGCAGCAGCCCGGCGTAGCCTTCCAAGGCGGGATTGCCCAGAAAAGTCGCACTCACACTCCCGTCCGGCGCGGCGGTGTAACGCAACGCCAGTCCCATCGGATTCGACGCGCTGCACACGAAACAAAACGGGTGCGCCTCCTGCCGTGTGTGATCCAGGGTCGGCGCCGCGTTGGGCAACGATGACAAATCGGTCATGTTTTTCCCTCCAGCAAAGTCAATGCCAGCCGCCGTCCGCCGGGGGTGGGCGCGGATAAAACGACGATTCGCCCCGGATGGTTTCGCCAACCGGGCGGCTTCGTTCGGCGGAGACTTCTTGGGAAACGCATTGCCAGTCGGTGCCGCGCACCGGATACTGCCCGCGTCCGCATGGACGAACGCATCAACAACCAATTGCTCGATTCGGTGCCCGACGGCGTGTTTACCGTGGATACCGCCTGGCGCATTACGTCCTTCAACCGCGCCGCCGAGCAGATCACCGGCGTGCGCCGGGCGGAAGCGCTGGGGCGGCCGTGTTGCGAGGTGTTTCGCGCCAGTATTTGCGAGAGCGCCTGCGCGTTGAAACAAACCCTGGCCACGCGGCGGCCGGTGGCGAACAAGGTGGTTTACATCGTCAACGCCCAAGGGGAACGCATCCCCATCAGCATCTCGACGGCGGTCCTCCGCGACGCCCGCGGCCGGATCGTGGGCGGCGTGGAGAGCTTTCGCGATTTGCGGCTGGTGAGCGAACTGCGCCGCGCGGCGGAACAACAAGATTCGTTCTCGAACATCATCGGCCGCAGCGCGGCCATGCGGCGGCTGTTTGACTTGCTGCCGCCGGTGGCGGAGAGCGACAGCACGGTGTTGCTCGAAGGCGCGAGCGGCACGGGCAAAGAATTGTTCGCCCGCGCGATCCACGAGCTTTCGCGCCGGCGCGCGCGCAAATTTGTCGCCCTCAACTGCGGCGCGCTGCCCGACACCCTGTTGGAGAGCGAATTGTTCGGCTACAAGGCGGGCGCGTTCACCGACGCGCGCAAGGACAAGCCGGGCCGGTTCGCGCTCGCCGAGGGGGGCACGTTGTTTCTCGACGAGATCGGCGACATCTCGCCGGCGATGCAGACGCGGCTCTTGCGGGTGTTGCAGGAGCGGGTCTATGAACCGCTGGGCAGTGTGGCGTCGGTGCGCGCCGACGTGCGGGTCATCGCCGCCACCAACAAGTCCCTCGACCAACTGGTGCGCGACGACAAGTTCCGTGAGGACTTGTTCTACCGCGTCAACGTGGTGCGCTTGGAACTGCCCGCCCTGCGGGATCGGCGCGAGGATGTGCCGTTGTTGATTGATCATCTCGTGGCACGCTTCAACCGGCTCAAAGCCCGCGATCTGGCGGGCGTATCGGACGCCGTTTTGGCGCGGCTGATGGAATACGATTTTCCGGGCAACGTGCGCGAACTGGAGAACATCATCGAGCACGCGTTTGTGTTGTGCCGGAGCGGCTTGATCGAACCCGCGCATCTACCGCCGCACCTGCGGACGGAAGGCTTGCCGGCCCCGACCGGATTCCCTGCCGGCCTGACTTTGGCAGCGATGGAAAAACTGCTCATCCGCGACGCGTTACGCCGCCACCAAGGCAACCGCGCCGCCGCCGCCCGCGAACTGGGCGTGAATCCCAGCACGCTGTTCCGTAAAATTAAGGCCTTGGGCTTAAGCCGATCTTCCCGCGGCAGTTAAAAAACCCGCCGCTGGCAAACCGCGGCCATTTGCCATGATCGCTGGCAGGGAGCGTGGCGTTTTGCAACGGTTGGTAAGCGTGCTGACGGGTTATCCCCGACGATTAACTGGATTTCACGAGATCACAGGACCGACGGCATTCTGGCACGATGTTTGCCTGAACAATAGTTGTGACGGTCGCTATTCCCATCTGGCAGGGGCGTGTCTCGCCGGTGCTCGACGCCGCCACGCGGTTGCTCGTGGTGACGCGGCGGCGCGGGGTGGAGACTCACCGGCGCGAGGTGACGCTGGGACCGCAACCGCCCGGGCCGCTGGCCGATCGCATCGCGGAATTGGGGGTGGATGTTCTTCTCTGCGCCGCGCTGTCCGGCGTTCTGCAACGCGCGTTGCGGAAGCAAGGGATTCGGGTGCGCTCGCATCTCTGCGGCGACGTGGAAACCGTGCTGCGCGCTTTCGGCTGCCGCCGCTTGGCGCGGGAGGAATTTCGGATGCCGGGTTGCTGGGGCCACCATCAGTCCGACGATCGTTGTCGGCGTCCCCGGACCGGCGGCCGGAGAAAAAGGGCTGAACCACCCGAACTCACTTTAACCGGCGCCCGACGGCGCGCCCCGGGCCCATGATTTCCCGGGAACTGAAATCACATGCACCGTTCACCGCCCTCGGGACGGTGAGCGGCATCGTCCTCTTGATCCTGTTGCTCTGGGCCCGGGTGCCGCGCGATGTTTCGGTCACCCTGTTTTGGACCCTCCATCCGTTGCACGTGTTGTTGAGCGCGCTGGTGACCACGGCGATGTTCCGGTTGCACGGCGGCCGGGGCATTTGGCGGATTTTGGGGGTGGGTTATTTGGGATCGGTGGGCATTGCCACGTTGAGCGATTGCCTGATCCCTTACGCGGGCGAATGGCTGCTGGCCCTGCCGCAACGCGGGCTGCATCTGGGCTTCATTGAGAAGTGGTGGCTGGTGAATCCGCTGGCGCTGGGCGGCATCGCCATCGGTTATGCCTGGCCCCACACCAAGTTCCCGCACGCCGGGCATGTGCTCTTGAGCACTTGGGCGTCGCTGTTTCACGTTACCATGGCCTTGGGGACGGAACTGCGCCTGATCGAAGGGGTATTGATTGCGTTGTTCCTCTTTCTCTCCGTCTGGTTGCCGTGTTGCACCAGCGACATCGTGTTCCCGTTGATATTCGCGCCCAAACCCGACGGCGGCGAACGCAGCGGCCAACGCCACTGGTATCGCATCACCGGCTTGCCCGGCTGGAAACGGAAACAACTCCGGATGCCGGCTTTTGGGGAAGGAGGATGCGCCTCGCCGCGTCCAGAGAAAACGCCATCCAGGGCGCGGGATTTTTCCCGCCGCCATCGGCGCCAGCGCGATCCGAACGCCAATGATCAGCCGAAAAGCCCGGGAGAAAATTCTGTGTGAGGGCGAAAATCCAAAACCCAAGCGCGGCTCGTGCGGAATCGGCATCGTCGGGGTGCCACGGGCGTGAAGGCGGGATGAGGATTCACACCGGATAATCGTTCCCGCCAAGGCAATAATGCGACGCAAAATATTTTTCACAACCGTCCTGGCTGCGGTGCTGGTTTCCACGGCACTGTGGGCGGCGGAATTTGAGCGGCCCACCAACCGCACCCGCTCGCTCCAAGCCGTATGCCAGCGACTGGGCATTGGCCCGGGCGCGGTCATTGCCGATGTCGGTTGCGGCTACGGCCCGGACACTTTGATCTTTGCCGATATCGTGGGCGCGCGCGGGACGGTGCTGGCCCAGGAAATTGACGCCTCCAAACTTGCCAAGGTTTTGGAAGTGACAACCCAACACGGTTTTCCCCAAGTCGTTCCGGTGTTGGGACAAAGTCAGGATCCGCGGTTGCCGGATGGCTTTGCAGACCTGGTTTACATGAACCGGGTTTTTCATCATTTCGCACAGCCCCAGGCCATGCTGGAACGGTTGTGGTTCGATCTGAAACCGGGTGGTTTCCTCGTCATTGTGGACCGGGAGAAAGGGCCGTTGACCCACTGGGCGCCGGTGGCGCGGCGGGAAAAAGAACATCACTGGACGGGCGAAACCACGGTCGTGCGGGTGGCGCGCGAGGCGGGATTTCTCTTCCACGATGGGTTGGAAGATCTCTGGCACGAAGACCGACCGTTTGTGCTGGCGTTTCAAAAACCGTCTTCGCCGTTGCCGACGGCGGCGGATCCTGACTTGCCACAAATTCTGCCAGCAGCGGCGCTGGCCCACACGCTGTTAAACTTGTGGGCGACGAACGGGGCTATTGTGTTCGTGGGTTTGGACCGGGGGCGGGCCCTCCTGCCGTTATTGAATGAGCGCCGACCGCCGCAGACGCGACTGTTCGATGTCATCCTCGATGAATGGGCGCTGTCGCGCGAGGAGCTGCCTCCCGAAGGGCAATTGGCCGGCACGGAAATCGCCCGCACCGAGCAGGGACGCCTCGCGCTCCCAGCCGATGTCCGCGTTGGATTGGTAGTTTTTGCGGACGCCTACCATCGGTTGTGGGCGCCGGTGCCGCTGTTGGCCCGGCTGCAATCCAACCTGACGGACGACGCGCTGATCGCCATCGTGGAACGCGACGGGCCAGACACCGCCTCGCGCCGCCTCGCGAACCATCGCCGCCGCCTGTCCGCGCATCAAGCAACTGCGGAACTGCGCCAGGCCGGCTTCGCGTTGCGCCAGACATTAACCGCGCCAACGGAGGATCGTTATTTCCTCTTGTTTGGGCGCAAGGCAAGATCCGACCGTTAAAGGCCCAACTTTTAGCAAAACAGACATTCAACAAATGACCATTGAAGAACAAAAACATCCCATGCGCATTGCCATCCCTCATGAAAACGGCCGGTTGCACGGACACTTCGGCGGCGCCCGTGAGTTTGCGCTGATTGAAGCGAATCCGGAAACGCGGGTGGTATTGCGAACAAAAATCCAGCCCGCACCCGAACACAAACCCGGCGCCTTTCCGCGTTGGCTGCGCGAGCAGGGGGTGACGGTCGTCATTGCCGGCGGCATTGGCCATCGGGCACTGGCCAACTTTGCTCATCACGGCATCACCGTGCGCGCGGGACAATCCGGCGCGCCCATCGAAGAGATGGTCGCGGCGTATCTGCAAGGCCGCCTGACGGACACACCGGACGGCTGCGAACATCACGGCCATCATCACGGACACGATCATGACGCCCACTCGCATCATCACGATCATGACCATGAAAACGAGGACGGACATTAAGGCCACGGATTCCCGCCGGCTGGGGTTGAAGGGAAGTCCGGCATCGAACCTATGAAGCCGTCTGCCGTGTCATCGCACCCGCAACAGCGCGGTTTGTAACTTTTATGCCGTTGCCGGCTCAGTGCTTGGACAATATGGAAAAAGTGATTGAACTCAACGAACAGAACTTCGATACGCAAGTGCTGCAAGCCACCCAACCCGTGTTGGTGGATTTCTGGGCGCCGTGGTGCGGGCCTTGCCGGATGCAACATCCCATTCTGGAAGCCGTGGCCACGCGCGTGAACGGTTGGGCCACCGTTGCCAAGTTGAATGTGGATGACGCCCCCCGCCTGGCCGAGCGTTATCGCATCACGAGCATTCCCACGTTGCTGTTGTTCAAAAATGGCGAGCAGATGCGCCAAATGGTGGGCGTGCAGTCCGAATCCACATTGGTGAATGCCATGGAAGCCATGAAGTGACACCGGCCACCGTCATTATTCTCAATCACGTCACCGGCACACAACCGGCCCCAACTTCAGAGCCGCGAGGCAGTTCGTCGTCCCCACCAGCGCAACAACTGGCTGGGGGGACGACGGGCCGCGACCGGGAACCGCCAGCGCGTTTGCTTGGGCGAAGATTCCTTTTGGGGTTCGCCCTCCTTGGCGCCGCCTTGAGTCTGCGGGCGGAAACTTCGGTTTCCATGCAGTGTCTGCCGCCCCGGCAATCCACGGCGAACCACGCGCGGTTTAAGGAACTGCAACGGCATTTCTCGACCGGCCCGGAGGTGACGGCCGCGTGCCTGGGGTGTCACACGGAAGCGGCCCAGCAGGTGATGCAAACCACGCATTGGACCTGGCGCGCCCGGGCGAACAGCCACACCGGCGACACGAACCGCTGGATTGGCAAAGGCGCCGGCGTGATCAACAACTTCTGTCTCGCCATTGATTCCAATGAACCGCGTTGCACCAGTTGCCACGCCGGGTACGGCTGGGAGGACCGGAGCTTCGATTTCACCGACGAACAGCGGGTGGATTGCCTAGTCTGCCACGACACCACCGGGACGTATCACAAGTTTCCCACGGACGCCGGACACCCAAATTACGTGGTCAAGGAATGGCCGAAAGGGTCCGGTCAACAGGTGCCGCCCCCCGATTTGGGGCATGTGGCCCGGCACGTCGGACGCACCTCGCGCGCGACCTGCGGGAGCTGTCATTTCTATGGCGGCGGCGCCGAAGGCGTGAAACACGGGATGCTGGATGCCTCCCTGACGACGCCGGATCGCACGGTGGATGTTCACATGGATATCCACGGCGCCAACTTGAGTTGCACCGAATGTCACACTACGGTGAACCATCAAATCGCGGGCCGTTACTACGATCACCCGGCGTGTGAGGATCGCCGTTTCGTCATGCGCGGCATGTCGCAGAGCGTGCTTGGTTGCGAATCCTGTCACGGCGCGGCGCCGCACGCCCAAGCCAAATTAAACGATCACACCGACAAGGTGTCCTGCCAGACGTGTCACATTCCGCAGCTCGCACCGTCCAAACCCACCAAGATGTGGTGGGATTGGTCGCAAGCCGGGCGGTTTGATGCCGACCAAAAGCCGTTGGTGGAAACCGCCCGCGTGGCCGCGCCCGTCGCCACCCCCGAAGCGGAAACGCCGAAGGTTGTTGTTTACGACGGCATGAAAGGCGAATTCCTGTGGGCGTGGAAGGCCACCCCGGAATATGCCTGGTTCAACAATCATTTGCAGCAGACGGTGGCGGGCGAACCAATTGACGATTCCCGCTCCGGCGCGCAAACCGGGGCCACCCGCGGCGCTTTTGACCACTTTGATCTCTCGAAACCGGTCGTCCGCATCAACGAATTGAAAGGCGATTATCACGATGCGCAGGCGCGCATCTGGCCGGTCAAAGTCCATCGCGGCATCCAGCCGTATGATCCGGTGAACAAGCTGTTGATCGTGCCCAAATTGTTCCCCAGCGGCACGAATGCCGGGAACGCGTATTGGAAAGCCTACCGGTGGCCGGAGGCGATCCGCGCCGGCATGGAATACGCCGGGCTGCCTTACAGCGGCCGCTACGAGTGGATACAAACGACGATGCACTGGCCGTTGTCCCACATGGTCGCGCCCAAGGAGCAATCCCTGCGTTGTGCCGATTGCCATCACCCCACCGCCAGCCGCCTGGCCGGATTGGAGGGATTTTACATGCCGGCGCGGGATCGCAGCCGCGTACTGGATTGGCTCGGCTGGTTGCTGATCGGGAGCACCCTCGGCGCCGTCACCGTGCATGGCGGTTTGCGCTATTTCTGCTGGCGAAAACGATGCTCATTATGAACCCGCGCGTCCGCATCTACAATCGGTTCAACCGTTTCTGGCACTGGAGTCAGGCGCTGCTGATCATCCTGCTGGTTGTGACGGGGTTTGAGATTCACGGCTCGTTCAGCCTTCTGGGCTTCGAACGCGCGGTGGGACTGCATAACTGGCTGGCAGGCGCGTTTGGTGTGCTGGTGGCCTTTGCCATTTTCTGGCATTTGACCACCGGCCAATGGCAGCACTACACCCCCACACGCCAGCATCTGCGCCAGATGACCGGCTTCTATTTACGCGGCATCTTCCGGGGGGAACCGCATCCGTTCAAGAAAACGGAAATTGCGAAACTGAATCCGCTGCAACGCCTGACCTATCTGAGCCTCAAATTGTTGATCTTCCCGATCCAGGGACTCACGGGGTTGGCCTACTATTATTACAACGACCTCGCAGCCCGCGGTCACCTACCCAACGGCGTGGGCAAAATCGCCCTGCTGCATACGGCTGGAGCTTTTGTCCTGCTGGCTTTCCTGATTGCCCATGTGTATTTGACCACCACCGGCGAAACGCCCACCGCCAATCTGAAAGCCATGATTACCGGATGGGAAAACCGGCCCGCCGAGGCCGTCGCCGCACCCGCGCCCGCGCCCCCTCCTCCACCACCCGCAACGGAGAATGATTAAAAACCATGGGACGAAAGCTTGCCAACAAGACCCGGGCGGACGCAACGCAACGGGAAGCCGTCGCGAACCATCAGCAACTGGAGGCGCGCAACGCCATCCATCGGCGTTTTGGATTTGATCCCGATGCGAGCGTGCGGTTTGTGATCGAAAAGGCCCAGCCGTTGCGCGGGCGGGTGTTGGACGTGGGCACGGGCAAGGGACGTTTTTTGATGGCGCTGGCGCGCGAGCCGGTCCGGATCACCACCGTGGACATCAGCGCCGCGGAACAGCGGTGCGCCCGATTGGAAGCGATCCATGCCGGGGTGGCGGACCGGATTGAATTTGTGCTGGCCGATGCGCGGGCGCTCCCGTGGCGGGCCGGCACGTTCGATGCCGTGACTTCTTGGAATGTTTTCCATCACTTGGACGACCCGGAACGGGTGCTGCGCGAAATGCGGCGGGTCTTGAAACCCGGCGGCAAACTCGTGCTGGCGGATTTTTCACCGGCGGGTTTTCGGGTGATGGATGAAATCCATGCGGCGGAGGGACGCCGGCATCCGCATCCGCCGTCGCGGTTGCCGCATTGGCGCATCCGCCTGCGGCATCAGGGGTTTCAAGTGCGCTACTGGGTGGCTCACCATGAAGAGGTGTTGATTGCCCAAGGTGGAGATCGGTCACGTCCCGCCGATGCTTCCCGCGCCGCCGATTTTTCGTCCGTCAACCTGCGTAAATCGAACATCCCATGAAAATTCTGATCATCTTCAACCGGGACCCTTACGACGGCTCGGATATTACTTGGAATGGACTGCGGCTCGCGGATAAGCTGCGTGAAGCCGGGCAGTCCGTGCGCATCTTTTTGATGAATGATGCCGTGGATCTGGCGCGGGACGTTTGCCGGCCCCCCGCCGGTTACGATCAGGATTTGGTCGCCCTGTTGAAGGCGCTGATCGCCCACGGCGTGCCGGTGCGGGTTTGCGGGACGTGCCTGGCGCGGTGCGGGGTGCATCGGCATCATCCTTATTTTGCAGGGGCCGAATCCTCCACGATGCCGGCCCTGGCCGAGTGGGTGATGGAAAGCGACAAAGTGCTGACGTTTTAACCGCGGGACGGAAACCGGGCATCACCGGTTGACGCCGCGCAACACAGAAACCAAAACCAAACGAAGGAAGTAATATGAGCAAAGAAAAACTGATTCAGGGTCTGAATGATGATCTCGCCGCCGAACTGGGCACGGTTATCCGATACACCTATCAAGCCGCCAAATGCTACGGCCTGCAGGCGGCCGAATTGCGCAAGCTTCTCCGGGAGGAAGCCGAGGACGAACTGGGACACGCCACCTATCTGATGGACGTGATCCAGGATTTGGGAGGCGAGCCGACCACCACGCCGAAGTCGTTTGACAAACCCTCCGACATCAAAGGCATGCTCGAACTCAACATCAAGATGGAGGCCGAGGACGTGGTCAATTACCTCGCGCACGCCAAGCTCGCGGAAGAACTCGATCTGCCCGAGCTCAAGATGAAGCTGGAGGAAATGGCCGCCGACGAAGACGGGCATGGCCGCGCGCTGCGGCGTTTGCTGAAGGGGCTGTAATTCCATGAGTCAGGGCCTCGAAAAGTTGGCGGAAGCTTGGAAACACCGGGAGGGGCCGGCGGTGCTGGCCACGGTGAACGGGGCCGGGATCCCGAATGTGATTTACGTCGGCGAAATCCATTACGTGCCGGGCGTGGGGTTCATCGTGGCCGACAATTACTTTTGCAAGACCCGCGCCAACATCCAGCAGGGCAGCAAAGGCGCGATCCTTTTCCTCACGGCGGATCGCAAATCCTTCCAAGTCAAAGGTCCGCTCACGTACCACACGTCCGGGCCGGTTTTCGAGCACATGCGGGCGTTGCACGATCCCCGGCGGCCCGGGGTGGGCGCGACGCGGTTGCCGATTGAAGAAATCTACAGCGGCGCGGAAAAATTGCTGTAAGGAAAGGCAAAGCAATGAACGTGGCGGTCTTGGGCGCCAGCAACAAGCCGGAGCGCTACAGCTACCAGGCCGTGCGTCTGCTGCGGGAAAAGGGCCACACGCCGTACCCGGTTCACCCGGCGTTGACCGAGGTGGACGGCCTGCGGGTGTGGCCGTCGTTGCGCCTGATTCCCGATCCGGTGGACACCCTCACGGTGTATCTATCCCCCCAACGCCAGGCCTTGATCGCGGAGGAAATGCTGGCGTATCCGGTGCGGCGGGTGATTTTCAATCCCGGCACGGAAAATCCGGACTTGGCGGAGCGCCTCTGTCAACAAGGCAAGGCAGTGGTACACGCCTGCACGCTGGTCTTGTTGCGGACGGAACAGTTCCTGACTGCGGGAGAACCTTGATATGAAGACCCCGCGCCGCCTGGTTTTCGGCCCGGTGCCGTCGCGCCGGTTGGGGCGCTCGCTGGGCGTGGACCTGGTGCCGTTCAAGACGTGCAGTTTCGATTGCATCTACTGTCAGTTGGGTCGCACCACCCGTTTGACGATCAAACGCCAAGCTTGGGTGCCGGTGGCGGCGGTGCTGGAGCAGCTCAAACCCAAGCTCGCCAGCCAGCCGGACTACATCTCGCTCAGCGGTAGCGGTGAACCAACCTTGCACTCCCACCTGGGCGAAATCATCGAAGGCATTCGGGCCCTGACCACGATTCCCATCGCGGTCTTCACCAACGGTTCGCTGCTCTGGCGGAAAGAGGTGCGCGAGGCCGTGGCCCGGGCGGACGTTGTCTTGCCCTCACTGGATGCGCCCGATGCGGCGCGTTTTCAGTGGATCAACCGGCCGCATCCCGAAATCACCTTCGCCCGGTTGCTGGACGGACTGGCCGCGTTGCGCCGGGAATTCACCGGAGCGTATTGGCTCGAAATCATGATGCTGGGCGGATACACCTCGCTGCCGCCGCAGGTGAAAGAACTCGCAGCGCACATTCGCCGTCTCCGGCCCGACAAAGTCCAGTTGAACACCGCGGTCCGCCCGCCGGCGGAAGAATTCGCACTGGCCGTTCCTCCGGATCGGCTTACGGCCTTGGCGCGCGCGTTTACGCCGCCCGCGGAAGTCATCGCGGACTATCGCGGGCGTGAAGCGCACGTTGCCGCCGCTGCGGCGTCGGCGGAAAGTCTCCTGGCTCTGTTGGACCGCCGCCCCTGCACTGCTGCGGATGTGGCGCAGGGATTGAGCATTTCCCCCGCCGAAGCGATCAAACACCTGGCCGCGCAAAAGGCGGCCGGCCGGGTTTGCCGGGAACGACGGGGCGCGGCAATCTTCTACCGCACCTGCAACACCACCGCCCGGACCGCCGCCGGTCAGGCGGGCAAGCGATCCCGCGCGGCGCGCCGCACGACCATGAAAGTGAATCTGGATTGTGTGCCCTGTTTGCTGCGGCAGGCGCGGGAAGCCATTGCCTACGCCGGCATGGAAACCGAAGCCGGCTTCGAAGCGCTGCGCCGGGTGTTACGGTTGATGAGCGAACTGGATTGGACCCTCTCACCCCCAGCCTTGGCGCAACCGGTGCATCGGCTCATCCGGGAACTCGCGCGCAATCCCGATCCGTATGCCGCCGTCAAAGATCAGATGAATCAGCAGGCCCGCGAATGGTATCCCGAGTGGCATGCGCGGTTTCGGCAAATCCATGCGCCGCTGGCGGCCGCCGTGCGGCTGGCCATTGCCGGCAATCTGTTGGATGTGGGCGCGAAAACCCAGTTGGCCCCCGCCGCCGTGCGCGACGCTTTTGAAGAGGCGTTGACCGCTCCTTTGCGCGGCGACTTGGCCGCGTTGGCGGGCGCAATCACACGGGCACGATCCATCCTTTACCTGGCCGATAACGCCGGTGAAATAATTTTTGACCGCGATCTGCTGGCCCAATTGCCGTTGGACCGCTTCACGGTGGTGGTGCGGGGCGCCCCCGTGCTCAATGACGCCACGCTGGCGGACGCCCGCCAAGCCGGCCTGCCCGACTATGGCGAGGTGATCGCCAATGGCTCGGATGCGCCGGGCACGCTGCTCGCCGATTGTTCGTCAGCGTTTCAAGAACGGTTTGCCGCCGCAGACTTGATCCTGGCCAAGGGCCAGGGCAACTACGAGAGTCTCGCGGGGGTGGACAAGGAAATTTTCTTTTTGCTGAAGATCAAATGCAACGTGTTGAGCCGGGACCTCGGCTGGCCGCGCGGCAGTCTGGTGCTACATCATCAGCGCGCCAAAGAACGGCAACCGGCGCCCGGCGCCGCCGCCATTCGCCATGAACCCTCAACCCCGGTTGCGCCATGAACGATCCGCTCGCCGATTCAAACGCATCTCCCCCCGCGAAGCCCGCCGACCCGCCGCGGCTGCGCCTGGCCCGGTATCCCGACACCATCCTCCGTGCGCTTTGCGAGCCGGTCGAACGCTTTGACAGTACGCTCCGCGACATGGCGGAAGAGATGATGGCGTTGATGCACCGGTATCGGGGCATTGGGCTGGCCGCGCCACAGGTGGGGCTGCGCCATCGGTTGATCGTCTGCGGCATCGAAGGGCAGCGCTTTGCCTTGACGAATTTCGAGGTGCGGGAGGCCGCGGAACCGCGCGATCTGGTCGAAGGCTGTCTCAGCCTGCCCGGCGTGCAGGTCAACGTGCGCCGCCCGGAACGCATCCGGGTTACGGGTTACGACGTGCAAGGCCAGCGACGGAGCTTCGGTGCGACGGGATTATGGGCGCGGGTGATTCAGCACGAACTGGATCACTTGAATGGCGTGTTGATCTGCGATTACCACCATCCCCCGGACGAGAAGTGCGATCGTTGTCCGTTGGAATTGCCGGCGGTGCTGGTGGAGGAACGCAAGCACCAGTCCCGACCGCTGTCCTGACCCGTTTGCTCTCGCCGCCAAAATGGCCGTATCCAAATCTGCCGGCCTACCGTCCTGGATCTATTCTCAACGCACGACAAATCATTCGTTTCCCCGGGAACTCCGTTCCTGCGCCTGCTTGATGAGGTCCACGATGGACGCCAGTTTGGCCGCCGGTTTGGGGAAAGCGGCTAGTTGCGCTTCGGTATAGAAATTGCGCAGGTAGTCCCGGACCGGAATACGCCCTTCCCAACACTGGAAGATCAACCCGCAGGGCCGGTCAATGCTCTCCCGGACACAATAAGACAAGGGTACCGGATGCCCGAGGCGGCGGCAGTGGATTGCCTGGTTGGGATCGGGCGGTTTCATGGGCCGTTACCATATCCGGTCAACGGCCCCGCGGCAAACGCGGAGCCGTTGCGAAAAACCGGGCGCGCAGCGCGGGGCCGGGATTTCGACTGTCTTACCACTTGCCCGTGCGGACGACCTTCGGCTTCGGCAAGGCGTCGAGTTCCCGGATGGCGTTGCCCATCTCGCTCTCGGGCAGCGCGTAGTTGGTCAATTTGCCTTGGAAATAATTGTCGTACCCGACGAGGTCCATCAGCCCATGCCCGGAGAAATTGAAAAGGATGACCTTTTCCTTGCCTTCCTCCTTCGCCTTTTTAGCTTCCTGGATGGCGGCCGCAATGGCGTGGTTGGTTTCCGGTGCGGGAATGATCCCTTCGGTCCGGGCAAAGAGCGCGCCGGACTCATAACATTCCAGTTGATCAATGGCGCGCGGCGTCAACAGCCCTTCGATGATGGCCTGGCTCACCAGCGGCGCCATGCCGTGGTAGCGCAGCCCGCCGGCGTGAATCGGCGGCGGAATGAAATCGTGCCCCAGCGAATGCATGGGCAGCAGCGGCGTCATCTTGGCCGTGTCGCCGTGGTCATAGACAAACGGCCCGCGGGTCATCGTCGGACAGGAAGTCGGCTCGACTGGAATGACTTCGATCTCGGCGCCGTGGATCTTGTCGTTGACGAAGGGGAAGGCCAGCCCGGCAAAGTTGGACCCGCCGCCCGCGCAGCCAATCACCACGTCCGGTTGCTTGATTCCAACTTTGGCCAGTTGCTTCTTGGCCTCCAGTCCGATGATCGTCTGGTGGAGCATCACGTGATTCAGCACGCTGCCGAGCGAGTAGCGTGTGGATCCGGTCGGATCCGTGACCGCCGCCTCAATGGCCTCGCTGATGGCGATACCCAGCGAGCCTGGCGTGTCGGGGTGTTGCGCCAGAATCTGTCGGCCCGCGTTCGTTTCCGAAGAGGGACTGGCCACGCACGTGGCGCCCCAGGTCGCCATCATCAATTTACGAAACGGTTTCTGGTCAAAACTGATCCGTACCATGAACACCTTGCACTCCAGCCCCAGCAGGGCGCACGCGAACGCCAGGGCGCTGCCCCATTGGCCCGCGCCGGTTTCGGTCGTGATGCGTTTGATGCCAAATTGTTTGTTATACCAAGCCTGGGGCACGGCGGTATTCGGTTTGTGGCTGCCCGCGGGGGAAACGCTCTCGTTCTTGTAAAAAATCTTGGCCGGCGTGCCCAACGCTTTCTCCAACGCGTGCGCCCGGTGCAGCGGGGACGGACGCCACTTGCTCAAAATCGCCAGGACCTCCTCCGGGATGTCAATCCAGCGCTCGGTGCTCACCTCCTGCTCGATGATGTTCATGGGGAACACCGGGGCGAGCATTTCGGGGGTGATGGGGTTTCCGTCCGGCCCCAGGGGCGGTTGCAGGGGGGACGGGAGGTCGGCGGCGATATTGTACCACTGCCGCGGCATTTCATCTTCGGTGAGAACTATTTTTGTTTGCATGTTTTTCTTTCTTTCCGTTGGTGTGGACCCGTTGCCGGCCGGGCGGTCAAGACGCGTCGCAGCATGGATTCATCCTGCTTCAACTCGCGGGCGCCGCGCGTGATGTTGCACAAGCTGACGCCCAACCGGCGGGCAATCGTTCGTTGACTCCGGCCGGCGGCCAGCAACCGCACGATCTCCCAGCGCAGCGAGAGGCGTTGGACCTCGCCCGGCGTCAGCAACTCCCGGAGCAGCTTTTCCACGACGGCCGGCGTGCGCGTGGCGGCCAGCACCCGGGCAATGTCCGCAATTCTGTCCACCCCGTTTCTGTACATAGAAACAGCCCTTGAGGTCAACCCGAAATCTGATCCCGGTGGGAAAGGCTGGGGACATCGCGCCCCCCGGTGGCGAGGGGGTGAGTAAGTCGCAGTGGTGCCGTTTGGCGAGGTTGAGGGATCGCCAGTTGAGGACAGCATCGGCTGACTGGAGAGACAGGGGTCGGAGCCGGGCTTCGGCTAACGTGCGCCATATCCGCAAAGCCATCGAGAGTGCTGGATTTTTGGCTGGAATGGACGCGCTCCTGCTGCTACATCTTGCCCGGCGGGGAAACATGAGACCGATGGCCAGACAGCTACTACCACACGGCGATCGCCGGTCCGGGCGACGAAAAGCCCGCCAGCCCTGGCGTTCCGCGCCTACAACGCACCGCCGCCGCCCATCCTGCCGGAGGTCTGATTCTCGCTTCGTCGCCGATAGGATAAACAGAAAACCCATTAGCGAAAGAGGTGGGCTGAACCTTTACGGTTTTGTTGAAAACGCTCCAGCAAACAAAACCGACCGGCTTGGGCGAGAAATGATCGGGGCGGCCTACCAAACAGATGGCGCTTTGGGCCATGCCGCACTGGAGGTAGGGGGAAAAGGATATGGATTCGGCCCTGAAGAACTCAGGCCCTTTTTCACGATCGGAACGACGAGCGGTTTTGAGCCCACCGCAACGCCCAGGACAGTGTGGGATCTCAGCATCCGAAAAACGGGGAAGTTCAAGGATAAGCGTGGAGGAACATGCTGCAATGCGACCGTTGAGAGAATAATTCAATGCGCCGATCACTTCAAGACCATTGGGGAGGGAACGCCTTATCGCGGATTTCGTAATTGCCGACATTACGTTAATACCATCACTTCCTCATGCTGTTTGTCGCGCGGATCATCGCGACACGAGCCGGAAGTAGGAGGCGCACAATGACCTGCGAGGGCGGACCGCAACCGCTTAATAAGCGAGGAGTGGACAGCGCGGTGGTTCTGATCGTGCGCATTCTGTGTGTGCTCTTTCTAGCCGGTTTCGGAATCTATACATATTTTGGCTACAAGGCAGCAAACCGAACTTATCGGTACAGGTCGCATTACGTCTTGCGAGAAGCTTGGCAGCATTACAAGACTCACGGAACAATCTCCAACCCGCACCCAGCAGTAGACGTGTTTCCCTTCACAAACCACTTCAGGATTCAGAACACAAATTACGAGTGCATCCTTGGGATGTTGTGGCATTGCGACTCAAACCAGTTAGTAGGTATAACCAAGGAGGGCATTACGCTATGGCTGGAGAGAACAAATGCACCAGGGGTGATGGAGTTTAATAGGTTGAGCGTTGTCCCATAAAAACGGTGGAAAGGAAGCTAGCGCCCCTCTTGGCCGAGGCGGAAGGAAGGAAGCTGCGCGTTGCTCCGCTGGCCACCCGCACCTGCCGCTCGCCCCTTGGGTTGTTCGCGCCGGCCCGGGCAGCGGCAGCGCCGTAGGCGCGGCTTCTTTGTAGGAACCGCCCGTCTCTTGGGAGGGACAGGTTCCACCCTGTCCCCAGTCTCTCTCCTACTGCCGGAGCGCCATCGGCGCGGTATCTTTATAGCGACCGCCGGCCATCTTCTCGCCCGCCCCGTTAGGGGCGGCATCTTCCCTCTTTTTGCGCCGAGACGAAGATTGGAGGCAACGGCGATGGGGTTGTGCCTCCGGACGATGCCGCTCCTGACGGAGCTCGGAAATTGTTTCCATCGGTTTCTACAACGATGTCGCCCCTGACGGGGCTGGGCCTCCGCTTTGCCGGGCGGGCACATCATTACGCGCTGGCGGGCCCCAGATATTGTCCTAGTCGAAGTTGTTTCTGTTGGTCGAAAGCGCCAGAGGACAGGCGCAGTCCAAAAGCTGGCGCATGAATCCCGCGCGTGGGCAGACGCGAAGCGTCATGGGACGGCAATCTGCTGCCCGTCAGACGATACATCCTCCTTCGAAGAGTGTCGGAAGCGGACAACCCCGGTCGAGGTGATTTGATTTTGGGGAAAACTGGGTGCATCGCGTTCCTGAGCTGGTCGAGCGAACCTTGGTCAAATTGAAAGTGATGAGCCAATTCCGTGGTCACGCACTCAAGCGCATCGGGTGTGAAGCCCGCATAAATGCAGGTGAGGCTCGCTTCCGTCAAAAGCGCCGGTCCAAGCCACCAGGAATCCCACCCAGCATTTCGCCACGCCAAAAACGAAAGCGAAGGGAAGTCACGATGTCCCCAGTCTTTCCCAAGTTCAGAAATGTTTTGACTGGCCAACGACGGCCGATTTTGTTAAGCGTCAACCGTACCCGCAGTGAATAACAACCACACCGTTAGGAGACCGTGATGAAAACAATGCGAACTTGGAAATACGCCGTTCGTCTGATGGGATTGCTGGTGGTCGCCCCCCTCGCCAGCCTGGGGCAAACTCCGAACTTCATCGTGAATCAACTCGATACCGATACCGCCGTCGCGTTTGAGAATGCCGGTTGGGGAACCACGTTCACATCCATCACCTGGGATGGTGCAGTGAACCAAACCACCACCCTTGGCCCCAACGTGGCCGGGTCCGGCTCCGCCTATTGGACCACAGACTGGTCGGCAACGCCCGACGGCTCGGATCAGGTGATGATCAACCATCGCTTCCCGGAAAACGCGGTGCTCGACCTGATGAATTACACCAACATCAGTTTTGACATCCGCTTTGATCCCGCCTCCGCCACGGATGGCAAGGGCGGGTTCGGCGGCGTGCAAGTGATCTGGACCCCGCAAGCGGATGGATGGGCGAGCACGTATCAGAACACGGTTTTCTTTTATACGACGAATACGGGTTGGCTCCATGTCGAGGTGCCTTTTGACGCGTCGGCCAATGCCAAACTCAGCGCTGTGACCCATGTCGGTTTCAAAATTCAACAGGCCCAAACCGGCGCCTCGCTGTCCGGCACAACCCGGTTCTGGATTGACAACGTCATTCTCCACGGCCGGGCCGCGCAGATCCCAGCCCCAACCATCGCCCTCGCGCCGGTCACCTCGCCGCCCGGATTGATGACGCTCGCGCCGGGTGGAGGCAATGATTACCGCCGCGGCATGATTCGCACGTTGGACCCGGTGTATGTTGATCCGTATTACTCCTGGGTCGGCCAGGGAGATACACCGGTGACGTATGCCATCACGATTGCCAGCTACCCGTCCGGATACAGCGCGATGCAATCCCAGATCTTTCTGGTGCCCCGCGGCGGCAACGACAGTTCGGTGGACTGGACAGCGCCCACGGTGATGGTCCTGGATATCCGGGATCTGCCGGATGGTGGCGGTGAGGCCGTGGTGCGTTACAAGGTCAACCATCCGTCCGCGAACGCCTCGGATCATCGGCCGGCGTCGTTGGTTTGCGCGGAAGGCGTATTGGGCACCTGGAGTCTGACTTTTCTCAATGACACCAATGTGACGATCACCGCGCCGAACGGTGTCAGCACCAACTTCGCGCTGCCGGAGACGGTGCCGTGGGAATTCTACAATCCGTTGACCGTCTATTTCGGCAATCAACAGAACGGCCCGGGGAATGCCGGGAAAGCCGCCACTTATGCGCGCGTCCAAATCACGGGCGCCATCTCGGCGGACGTGGATGAGACCTTTCCCGGACCGGATTTGAATCCCGATCCGGAAAATCCACGCTGGCAGGTGGTGGCGGAAATGCCCAGTTGCGTTTTCATTGTCCGTCCCGATCACCGTTGGTGGGCGCGGTGGACCATTCCCGACACTGGCTTCCTGCTGGAAGGAAGCGCCTCGATTAACGGACCGTGGGTGAGGGACGCTCAATGGACCAACGTGATCAAGACGGCGCACGGCAATCGCCTGTTGCTACCGGAAAGCAGCCTGCCCGCGCCGCACCAAAGCTTCTTCCGCATGGTGCAACCGGGACCGTAAACCGGCGGATGATTGACCCCCGATGAAATAGGCGCGCCCAGGCTTCCCCCACACGTGGCTTGGGCGCGCCTGCTTAATGGAGCGGAAGAAATTGCCAATGACTCACCTTGGTTTGTTGATCGGCGGATTCCTCGCGGCGGGGACTGTGTCCGTCGTCCAAGCGCTGGAGGTTATTCCCCTCGGTCCCGGCCAACCGTGGCAGCGGCTTGAGTTTCGCATCACGGGCGTGCCGGTCGTGACCAATCCGTTTGATCCCGAACAGATTCGTGTGGAGGGCACGTTCGAGTTGCCCTCCGGTCAAACGCAGTCCGTGCCCGCCTTTTGGTATCAAGCGTGGCAGCGCCAACTCAATGGCAACAACGAGAAATTAAGTTCGACCAACGCGCCGGAATGGCGTTTGCGTTTCGCGCCGCCGACCACGGGCGACTATTCCGTGAGCGTCACCGTCTTCACCAACAATCAATCAGCGAATCTGACGGCAGGCACGAATTTTAGCGTCACGGGCGAAACTCCGGCGCGCCGCGGTTATGTGCGCATCGCGGCCAGCCGCCAGTTTTTTGAAACGGGCGACGGCCGGGCGTTGCCATTGATCGGCGCCAACGTGTGCTGGCACGGCAGCCGCGGCACTTACGATTACGACGATTGGTTCGCGGCGATGCAGGCGGCGGGCGAAAATTATCTGCGCCTCTGGATGTGTCCGTGGTCGTTTGGTTTGGAAACCGCCGCCGACTCGCTGAACCGGTATCGCCTCGATGAAGCCTGGCGTTTGGATTACGTCCTGCAACAGGCCGAGCAGCGCGGGTTCTACGTCGAGTTGTGTCTGGACTACCACGGCATGTTCGCGTCCGAACCGGATTACTGGGGCGGCAATGATTATTGGCCCAAGCACCCTTACAACGTTGCGCAAGGCGGCCCGTGCGCCACGCCCAACGCGTTCTTCACGAACACCACCGCGCGGACGATTTACCAGAAACGACTGCGCTATCTCGTGGCGCGTTACGGTTACAGTCCGAACCTGCTCTCCTGGCAGTTTTTCAACGAGATTGACAACGTCTATTCCGTGCTCGACGCGAACGACGTCGCCGCGTGGCATGCGGTCATGGGCGATTGGCTGCGCGCTCACGATCCGTTTCAGCATTTGATCACCACCAGTTTCACCACGGCCGATCCGCACGCGGAGATGTGGTCGCTGCCGCAAATGGATTACGTGTGCATTCATTCCTACGGTCCGGGCCGACCGGCGCGCATGTTGAGCGCCAACGCGCAAAAGCTGTGGCAGCAATTCGGCAAGCCGGTGCTCATTGATGAATATGGCACGAGCTGGCAGGGTTGGAATCGCACCGCCGATCCGTATCTGCGCGGACTGCGGCAGGGACTTTGGGGCGGCGCGCTGGGCGGTTCGGTCGGCACGACGATGTCCTGGTGGTGGCAGAACATTCACAGCGAAAACGTGTATCCCATCTATGCGGCGCTCGGAAAAATTTTGCAGCCCACCGGCTGGGGGCAGGGCGCGTGGACCAATCTGGTTTTCGACATGTCACTGACGCCGCCGCCGACCGTGGACGAACCGTTGCCGGACGCGCAACCGTTCAACGTCACGCTGCCGCTGGATGCGCGCTGGGGGGTAATGCTGGCGGGCGAAGTCGCCGTGGCCGGCCCCGGTGCGTCCAGTTATTCCGCCAGCGCGCTCAACGGTTTTGTGCACGGCACGACGCATCCCAATTTGCGGATTCCCTTCCGCCTCAGCGCGTGGCTGACCAACGACGCGCGGCTGATCCTGCATTTGAACTCGGTTTCCTGGAACCCGACGCTCGTGGTGCGCGCCAACGGCACGGAATTGTATCGCACCAACCTGCCGAATCTCGACGGCGGTTACGCCGTGAACAACGAATACAACACCGACCTGACCGTGCCGCTGCCGCCGGGGCAAAATCTGATTGAAATCCTCAACGCGGGCGGCGACTGGTTCTACCTCGACTGGGTGCGGTTGGAAGGTGTGCTACCCGCCACCTACGCCAACAATTGGCAGCCGCCCTGCGAACCGATCGGACTGGCGGGCGCACGCGAAGCGTTGCTGTATGTCGTCGCGCCCGGCGCGGCGTTTCCCGGCAGCGCCACCGAACCAACCCTGCCGCTGCAATCGGACCAATCCATCACCATCAGCAACTGGCCGGCGGGCGCTTATGTGGCGGATTGGTATGATCCGGCGACGGCCGAGCGCGTGGGGCAAACCCGCGCCACCACCAGCAACGCGCTGTTGCGGCTGCCGCTACCCGGGTTCCGCGTGGACCTGGCCGGCGTGTTGTATTCGCCGCCGCGCCTGTCGCAATCCGGTTACGACCCGGACGCGGGCTTTCACTTTGCGCTGCAATCGGAAACCGGCGGCCGGTATCAGATTGAAACCTCGACCAATCTGCAACACTGGCAGCCGCTGCTGCTGATCACCAACACCACCGGCTCAACCGTGCTCACCGACGCCAACGCGCTCCATCTGCCGCGACAATTCTATCGCGCCCGCCAGGAACCCGCCGCGCCGTAGCGCGAAAAAGTTTGGTGAAACGGCGAGGTGCTGCTGGTTAAACGGAGACGGTTTGAGGTTGGAGTCAGCGGCTGTGTGACGCGAACGACCTAGTCGTTTGGATTGTCTCTTAACCTGCTCCGGCCTGGACCTTGCCTGATTGCACGCCTCCTGAGGTTGGAACAGGTGACGACAGATGCATGCCGTGTGGATTCATACGCCGCATCCTGGCTCAGCTTTCGCACTCCCAGCCGCGCAGCGGCTGAACTTGAATAGTCGTGGGTGACAACCCACGGTAGTTGGCCGGAACGGTTCGACCCCTACGGGGTCGAACATGGGTTTCCCCGCAACCGTGGGCTGACGCCCACGGCTATTCATGCTTTGTCCCTTCGGGACAATCAGCCACGGAGCGTCAGCGGCTTTCTCGGCGGAATAAATACGTCGAGTTTCCTTCCCGGTCACGCTTGTGTGCTTCAGGTCACTGGGTACACTTCCTTCAAGTCAGTCCACTCCGAGCATGTATGAATTCGAGCCTATCCAGATTGCTGAAGGTGGCGGCGATCACGATCGTTGCTTACTTCATCGCGTTCACCGCGCTCTGCTGGTTTCTCGACCTCACGCATACGCAGCTTGGAAAAATGAACCACCAGGACCGCTACTGGCTGTTCTTAAAATCCGGAGCCATCACCGGACTATTCGCGCTGCTGGCCTCGAGGATGCTTTTGCGTTCCCACCGGCGGTTGGCAGCGATTGGTTTGTTGACTTGTTTGCTCTGGGCAGTGTGGGCAGCATTACCGAGATTTTGAATGGTGGCGGTGAAAATGTTAGCCAACCGCAACATTACAGCAAATCGCGCTTCCACCCTCAGGTCGAGAGTCGCGGGAGCTCGCAAACGCCCGGAGCATCACGGCGCCGCCATCGCAGTCGTTGCAGAATTCGACCGCTGAATACATCATGAGCTCGCCTATCATCAGGACAAAGTTGCCGAACCAGTTACCAGTGATTCTGGCCACATACCCGCTCGCGTGGCTGGCGTTGTTTTACGGGTTCGTTGTGCGCGCATATTTGCACTTGGGACACTGGCCAACCCCCTATCACCCGGATCCCAAAACACTCGGTTTCACGATTCACCATCAGGCCATTTGGTACGGACTGATGGCGCTGCCAGTCGTTGGCTTGGTGGCAGTCGCCTGCACGATTGTGGGACGGCGGTTGGCAGCCAACCATCGGATTTGGCCAGCACTCACATTGCTCATCGTCTCCGTTGGCTTGGTTGTCGCCCTGGCGCGACTCGATCCAGGGAACTTTTTTGAGTGGTTTGCAGATTAACATGAAACCACGCCTCCCGGTAAGCTAACGTACGGCACGTTGAAAGGTAGCGAGTTCGGGCTGGAGCCGGTGGCTGTGTGGCACGGGCGGCCCGGCCGTTTGGATTACCTCTTTTTCTCCTCTTACGTGAACCTTGCCAGATTGAACGCCTCCCGAGATTTGAGCGGGTGCCAGCGGATGCGCACCGTGCGGACTCACACGCCGCATCCAGGCTCAGCCCTCGAACTCCCAGCCGCGCAGCGGCTGAACTTGAATAGCCGTGGGTGACAACCCACGGTAGTTGACCGGAACGGTGCGACCCCTGCGGGGTCGAACATGAATTTCCTCGCAACCGTGGGCTGACGCCCGCGGCTATTCGTGTTTTGTCCCTTCGGGACAATCAGCCGCAGCGCCTCAATGCTCTCGAACTACCGTTTCGCCGTCCGTTGCTTTTGCTCTTCGGTGCGCGCCACGGTGGATGCAGCCGGGCGGACCAAGCTCGATTTCAATGCCACCGAACCGAACCTGCACGCATTTAAAATCATCGCGCCCGACGATTACAGTCCAGCGCTGCGTGACAGTCTGCGGGAATTGTTTCGAACCTTTCCGCCACCGCGATGATCCGCGACACGGATTTTAACGCGTCGTTTTACCGCACAATGTTTCCGGCACGAGCAACCGTTGGTAGTCCTGATACAAATGGTTGGTACGGCTGACGGCGGGACGGATGAATTCACGGTAACCCCAAGTGATGGCGGTGGGAGTGTAAGCGCGAACGAACCGCAGTTTTGCCGCCAGTTTTTCCACCGGCACGCCGCGCCAGTAAGGTCGGGTGCGCGGATCGTTCACGTGCGTTTTTAATCCGAACCGCGCCACGTAGTCCGCCGGGCTGTCCACCAACAGTTCGCCGGTTTCCACATTGGCCCAAAGTTGTTTTCCGGTGACGTCACAGGCTTGTTTCATGGCGGCAAAAAACGGCGCGCACTGGGCGTCGGTGTAATAGGCAAGATGCTCGCCGCGATCCTGCAACGCCACGATGTCAATGGCCGAATCGTGCAAAATGTCGATCCAAAATTCCGTGTAGTCGGCAGGCGTGGCCCAACGGAAATCTCCCAGCACTTGCGTCTCATCCAAAATGAAGAAGGGCGAGATCATCACCGGCTTGGTGGGTGCGATGGCTTTACAGGCGGCTGCGACCTCGCGATACAGTGTGCGCGCCAGTTCCCGTTGCGCGCCCCACATCACGTAAGTTTCGTAAGGCACGTAAAACCCTTTGAACGACGGATGCCGCCCGTAACGCCGGTGCAACGATTGAATGCGTTCGCGGGCACGCGCCAATTCGGCCGTGGCGTCCGGTTGCGTCCACCATTCACGCATCGAACCGGTACTGACGTATAATTCCATCCGCCGCTGATCTGCCGCCTGGAACAACGCCTCGCTGGGATCGCTCGTCTCCGTCGTCGTGGCCCCGAAGGCTGATCCCATCAACACCACCACGTGCATGCGCAGCGCCTTGATGGCATCCAATTCCTCCGCGTCCAGGTCGAACGCCTGGGTCTGCTTTGCCGGCGTGACATACCAAAGACAACCGATCAAGTGGGCTGACTGGTGGGTGGGACGATGCACGCAACCGCCAATCAAAACCAAGGGCAACGCCAATCCGCCGCAGCGGAGGAAGACCACGATGCGCGCAAGAGTTTCCGGCCAATTGGTGCCACGGCAGTGCATCAGCGTCATGGTTGAGACGATTGCTTGGCCGCCGATTTCCAATTCAGGCGATAACCAAAATCTGTTGGCTGGGTGGTGAAGGTCAGCGCTGAACCCTCCGGACGCCACGCGACCGTTCGCAAGGATTCGCCCTGCGCATTCACGGCTTGCAGCGTCCCAACCTCGTCCGCCGTGCGTTGGAATTGTTTCAAATTCAGCGTGACCTCGAACGCGGGTTGATCCGGCAGCGGCGTAATCGTCAACTGATCGGCGGCCTCGGTCAGCCGCAATCCGTGCGTCGTGCGCACCGGGCCGAAGTCCACCCGCTGCGTGGTCGGCAGCGCGGCAAGGTGTCCAGCTTGGTTCGGGGCGACGGTCATGCTGATTTTGGTGACGTTGGTATGCCCGTCTTGAATCGTGCCTTCAACGTGCAGCGTCCCGAGGGCGTAACGCCGGGTTTGCCGCGCCGCGCCGACGAGCCGATAGCGCATGCCACTGCCCTTGGCGCCGTAGAGACCGCACAGAATTTCATAGTCACCCAGTGGGAAACCCTCCGGCACGTGCACCGTCCAATTGGTGCCGGTGATGATTTCGCCCGTCCACGCGCTGGTGGGAATTTCAGGATCGCCGCCGCTGTAAAATTCCGTGTCGGTGTAGCGTCCGGGCGTCGGGCGGCTGAAATGGTAAAACACGCGCAAATCCTTCGGCGCCGGTTGCGCGGCTTCCCAGCGCGTGATCAAACGGAAATTGCGACCCCCCAACGGTTCAAGTCGTTCGGCGGCCGGTCGAATCGCCAGCGTTTCCGCATCGGGCGGCCGTGCGTTTATGTAAAGGGTCGGACCGGCACTGGATTGTTCGATCACCCGCCCGCCGATTTTTTCCACACTGCAAACCATCGATCCCGCTTGGGCGACGAAGCCGTACGGCGGCAGCGTGCGGCTGGCAATTGCCCAATCATTCGTGCCGCGATTCACCCAAGCCGTTGCGCCGGATGCCCAACGCACGAGCAGCCGGTGCAAATCGCCATCGGGATTTTCGACGGCCACAATTTCATCGTGCGCCACGGCCTCGGCGAACGGTTGGAGCAACCAGTATTTGCGGATGGCGCCGCCAGGCATCATCGGCAGATCGGCCATCAACGCGTGGCCGGCGAGGACTTCCACGCCCAGGTAATCGTCGCTCGTGATGCCGTGCTCATCGCGCGAGCGGTTGCCTTGATAGCGATTGGAATAACCCGCACCGTGCAGGCTGAAGCGGGTGTGATTGACCAGATCGAACCACGGCACGCGTTCCCAATCGTCACCGGGTACCATGATGCTGAATGGACCGCCGTGGGGTCGGAGCTGCAACCATTGGCAATCCGCGCCGTCCAGCCAGCCGATTAATTGGTCGCTGCCCGCTTCGCTGATGGTGGGCCCGCCTTCAAAGGTCGCGCGGATCGTTGCGAACGCCTCGCCCCAATGTCGGAGCGTTTCCATTTTGGAATGCCAGCGTCCGTCGCGGTCCAAATAATCAAACGCATTCATTGAGGTCCAGACATCCACAAACGAAGCGGTGGGGTGGAGCGCGGGCTGGATCAGGCGCAGATTGCGTTCCAAGAACGGCTGCACGTGGTCGGGACGAAACTGCCAGGCCTGCGCGTTGCGACCTTCGTTGAGCCAGGCGCGGCGCGGTTGCCCGCCGCTGTCAAACGTGATGTGGTCGTAGCTGAATCTCCCGGCGTCCGGATAAAAATCAATGTAGTTGTCGTGCAAACCCCAGAGCGCCCCGGCCCGCGTGCAGATTTCACCGAGACCGCGCAATTCCTCCAGCGTGCCGAGTTGCGGTTGCGGCGGGAAAATATCCGGCAAGCGATAGTCGTAACCCCACCGTTGCCAGGCGTGAATGATCGCCAGGGAATTCGTCAGACCGTAATCAAAACAGCGCTGGAGCGCGGTGGCGTTGCGCTGATACGAACCGCCCCAGAGATCGAAAACAAACCGCCCGGCTTTGCGGGCGACTGCGGGTGCGGCGGGTTTGTCGTAAAGCGCGCGATATTGAATGGCGCAATTCATCGCACCGCGGCGACCCGGCACAAAGGTGAACGTGGGCGCGGGATGTGTGTGCAGCGCGTAAATCCGCGCCTCGGGGTCCACTTGAAAGGAATCCGGCGGTGTATCGCAGGCCTGCAACAGCGCCACCCCATTGGCGAAATCGCAACCGACATGACTGGTGGAAAGATCGTGTCCGCCGCCATGCACTTGAAATTTTCCCGGACGCACCACCGCATAGCCGTGACCGAAATAAACCCGCTCGGCCAACTGATCGACGGAGCCGATGGCCGCGTCCGTCAGTCGGGCGTCGCTGGTCAGTTGCACGCGCAAACCGGGTCCGTCCGCCCAGATAGTGGCGGCCAACGTTACGGGAACAGCACCGGGCGCCGCGCGTTTACCGTCGTGGTCAAATTCCTTTTGCAGTCGCAGGTGGTGTCGGATTTCCACGCGATTATTGGTCGGAACGACTTCGATTTTTTCCACGCGCGCTGCTGATTCCCAAACGCCCACCCGTTCGCTTTCGAGGCTCAGATCAAATCCGTTGATCACGACGGCGCCGGCGGCGTCTCCGAACGCCAGCGCGGCATCCAACAGCCCTTTCGCCCCCGGCGACAAGGCGGCGCGCAGACCACCAGCCAGCGTGAATACATACGTTCCCGGCGCGGTTTGTCCCGTGGTCACACTTTGGCGCACTTGAGCGGCCCGTGGCCCGAAATCATTGGTGACGGTTGCCGATGGCGCGACGTCCGCCAGCAAAATTGGGTCGCCCCAAAATCCGAGGTCACACGTGGTGTCCAGTTTGGGACCGGGATGAGTCTCCAGGCGCAACTGGATGGTTTGACCGGCCCAACGTGACAGATCGGCTTCGCCCGGCACCCAGGATTTGCTCGCGGTGTGGCGTTCAAACACTTTTTCGTCGCCGACCCAAACGCGAAATGTGGCGCCGTCGCTGGGCGGCTCCGGCGGAACGAAATCCCGGATCGCGTTGAAGAAGCGGAGGCGTAAATCGCGCGCGATCGGCAGTTTGAGTTGATATTCCACGAACAACGTGCCCGGACCGTTGCGATACGGCGGATGCATGACCAGCGATTCCCGCGTCTGTCCGCGCGCCATCGCGCCGCGCTGGAAGTGGGCCATTGATTCGGGTTCAGTGCCCTCCCAACCGATCGGCAGGGAGTGCAACGGGCCGCCGATTCGTTGCCAGAGCAGCCGGTAGTTGGTCAGTTTTGCCAGCGCCAAACCACCAGAAGCAGGCACTGCGACGGCGGCGACTTTCGCCGACGCCGATTGCGTGGACGCATCAAACTGCGTTTCAAAAATGCGGACCGCGTGCGCCGTGATGGCTTCGGAATTTTCCGCAGAGCGAAATCGGGCATAAGCGTGAACGGGATACAGGGCCGAATACGCGCCCGGCCCGAACTGGAAGGCGAAATCCTCGGCCGTAGCGCCCCGACCGGGAAGCTCCAGCGTCACGCGCGAGCGACCGACCGGCACGCAGGGCGAAACCCAATCCTTGAGCTCCAATTCAATTGTCAACGCGGTGGCGGCGTGGTTGGTCAGCGTGATCCGCACCGACTGCGTGGCGACGAGTGAACGCACGATGGGGATTTCACCAATCGTCAGAGTGATCGGGCCTTCAATCACTTCATGACCGTTGAACGCCAGCGCAGCAATTGCGCTCGCTATCAGGAGCAGCCCGCCAGACCAGAGTTGCAAACGACGCATGGTCAAAGCTTGTCCGGTACCGCGGGCTTTGTCACGCCGTTGCGATGAAGCTGGGAAGGAACGCTGAAGTTAAGTGAATTGAAACGGAACTCGGTCCATTCGAGACACCAGAGCCTTGGGACCCCGACTTCTTAAAAGAATTTCAGAGCATTAGGCGTGAGCTGGCGAAATGGCGCTCTTCGGGCAGGGAGTGTCGTCCCCACCCACGCCGACAACGCCCTGCGATAACTTGTGAGCCAAGCACCCGAAGGCGACAGATCTTCAGCAGTTCTCAATAGCAAGCCCTGCCCAGATTCTGATCGCTTTCAAATCACAACAAATCATCGAAATCCACCCTTGGGCTTCCATCATTCGTCACGCTTGTGTTTACGGGTTGGATTCACAGCTCCAAGCGGGATCAAAGGTGTCAACGCAATTGCCGATGAAATCAAAACCCTCCGGCAAAACGGCCCAAACATTTAATTGCCCCGCCTCCCCATTCCAGGTTAAAAAATTGCCCCCTGCCATTCCGTGCTTAAACCGCGTCCACAGGTAACATTGCTCAGGTAAAACATGCTTTTTCCCCAGTATAAACAGGACATAAAGACCATCAAAACGTTGATTTTTTACTTGCGCATACGACACTAAACTCCCGCCGGCGAATCCGACATTATAGCCTTCGCCATTGGGTCGGCGAACCCGACAAGTGAGACCCCCTGGATATTCGGGTTCAGCGATTTCTACTGTTTCCTGATGCTCTGAATCCGAGTGAACCGCCACGGTAAAAAAGTTGGTAAAAGGACCTTTTTCATATTTCCCCTCCGGAGTCAACCAGCCGTTGACAATGTAATAACACTGGTTGGTTTTGATCAGCTTTAGCCCGACAACCGAATAAATGTTTGTTATTGAGCTAAAGCGCCGATTCGCGGCAGAGATCGAGTCAAGCTCGGCCGGTGAGAACAAATTAGTATTGGTGAGCAGGTTCGTCAGATAAGGTGGCGTCGGAACGGGATGGTCAAAACTCGCCTTCACCACGATGTTTGACTGCGCCTCGGGACGAATGAACGGCATCAGCAGGGCCGAATTTACCTGGTGCAGCACGCCAAAACAAAAAGCGTAAAATAAAATTGCCCTCATAATCAGACCTCCATCAATGGAGACTCAGGGGTTAATAGCAGGATATTTGTCCAATTCTACACCAAAATTTTGAGGTGTATATTCGGCAGGTAATTTTACCCTAACAGCTTGGCCAGCTTGACGAGTCGTCGAAACGCAATGGTGCGGCGGCGGGTATAAATGATAATATCCCGGATTTAGGTATAAATCTTGAGTAAAGTCCAGCCCAAAGATGAAATGATTGAAGTCAACCCCAAACCTTACCGATGTGCTGAAAGGTTCACCCGGCAGGTGAACAAAACGGTGGTTTTCGGGTCAATAGAGCATGGCCAAGTATCGCACGCTCAAACCCCGCAAGTTCACCGTCGAATTCCGCGACTGGCGGGAACCAGACAGGCGTTCCTCGCGCTCGGCTTGCTGGGCTTGGTGGACGGCTTTCATTTCCTCCTGGTCCAGTTTGCCGTCTTGATTGACATCGAAGCGGCGGAATTCCGCCTTGGCAGCTTCGGCGGCGGCGTGGGCCATGTTGAGGCGTTCATCAAAATCCAGTTTGCCGTTATGATTGGTGTCGTATTGTTGGATCAATTCCGGGGTCAAACGGGGCGGGCGGTAAAATATGCGTTCTTGCGGGGTCAACACGGGCTGCTGGGCAGCGAAGGCTTTGGCTTCTTCACGACGTTGGCGGGATAACTCGTGAAGGTATGGCTTGCGCTCGTTAACATCTATCTTGCCGTTGCCGTTCAGGTCGTGTTTGGCAACTAAGGGATCAATTTGTTTGGAAAGCGTATTCGTCAAATCCGCATGTACGGTTGAAATCAAGCCAGTCGTTATGAGTATTGCTACAAGTTTCATCATTTATTGCTGTCACCGGTGGGCTGCGATGTTTTGTTTGCTGGGCGCGGTAGGGCGTCATCTTCGACAGCTCTTGCGTGAGTATGCTGGTACAATTCGAGTAAAAGCATTCTATTTGCGATCGAGGCAAGAAGATCGCTGTTCTTTTCCTCGCAGATCAGGCTGCCATAAATTACCCTGTTCGCATAAATGACAAGCGCATCACGGTGAGATAAAAAAGTCGGAATGATAATTCGCCAACTATTGTTATCTCGGGTCAGCCACTCATGTAAATAAATCAACAACGCGGTGTTTATGATTGGCGGATATACAATCTCTAAGACTTGGGAACGTTCACCCAGAAAGGTTCCTCTTAGGAAGCAATCATCCCAAGAACCAGATCCAACCCTGTATTTCTTTTCAAGATGATCCCACAAGGAATTCGTTGCATCGAAGTTTTCATCTTCAGTTACATCGGCTTCTTCACCGGTCAATTTCCACAGCAAACCCTCACATGCGACAAGGCTGGGGTAGCCGTAAATATACTTTTTCATTGGAGTAAGCTGCCGAGAACATACATAGCGCTCATGTAGTCGCCAGTGATTTCTTGAGTGGTTATTGCAACTGAAATCGCTTCCAAATCTATGAATCCTTGATCACCTTGGCTCAAGGCTCGTTCATAACTCGCTAAGTTGTCTTGCAATCTTGCAGTCGCCCCACTGGCGGATTGGACTTGCAATGCAATAGCGATCACAAAGATTCCCCCGGCCGCAGCTTTGAGCGCCCGCCCACCAGGACCGGTTACGTTTTGTCTCAGCCAAGATCCAATGCCGCTCTTTCGAACGGTGTATTCTTCTGAAAGCTCCTGAATAAACTCATATCCATATCTGGCATCTTTTGAAAAATCTTCCATTAAAATACCCCTTGATCCAATGAAGTTTTCAAACTGCATTTTTACCAGTTCATTATACAATCGATGCGGCTCATCGAAAAAATGTGGGTCTGTAACTTCAATCGTAAATTTCTTGATAAAGTCCCGTGAAGGACCGGGTGGAAGCATTCTGTATAATTCCATTGTACCCAAATGGTGCATGGCGCGACCATCCGAATCGACCGCAGTAACAGGGTTGTTCCCGACAAAAGCGAGCAAGTTGACTCCTCCTTGCTCACCGAGTGGATCCCGCCCGAACCACCGCCCCATCACGGGGCTGTAATACCGATACCCGTAATACACCAACCCACTCTCCTCATCCCAAAACTTGCTGCTCCATCGGAACGGATTTACCACTGCCAGCGGCCCGGTCGAACGCAGCAACTCGCCGTAAGCTGAATACTCGTACCGCGCCAGGACGGGATCACTCCCGCCCCGCACCAGCGCCGTCACGTTCCCGTTCCCGTCATACGCCACGAAACCGTTGGTGGCCGTCCCGCCGTGGGCGGTCACCAGCAGCAACCCGCCAATCCCTCCGGCTTGATCCAGTGTCCCGCTCAAATCCTGCCCCCACAGGTAAGAAGATTGGAGTTGGGTGCTGGCTGACAAGACGGCCAGCAAGTTCCACCCGTCATACACAAACTTCGTCGTCACCGGGTTCGCAAACGCGCTGCCGTTCCACGCCTTCACCACCTTCTGCACCCGACGGTTCATGTGGTCATACGCAAACTCCAGCTTCTTGCGCTGCGCGTTGGGGATGCCGCTCACGTTGGTCATCGTCATTGCTTTAAGCCGGTTCTCGGCATCCCATTCGTAGGTCCACACCCCGTCAAACGTCAGGTTGCCGTCCAGATCATAGCTGAACGTCTCCGCCGTCTTGGGCACAAAGAGCTTGCCAATGGTATTGGTCACAATGTCCGCTCCGCTGTGGTTGCTCAGGACGGCCACGTTGGTGATGGTGAGCCACAGCGCGCCCGTGTTGTTGTTGAACAACATTTCCCCGCGGAAATAATCCCCCTGGCGCGTCGTCGGCGTGTAGAGCGCAAGATTGTCCTGGCTCCACAAACTCACCGTCGCTGTGTTCGTGGCCGTGCCCAGCACGTTCACAAAGCCCGGCGCCGTGCGGCTGGTGTATTGGTTCAACAACTTCATGCGCGAGTGCTTCTTGGGCATTTCAACTCAAACCAACTTTCAATTCAACCTAAATTTCGCAGCGAAGGCGTCGCGTCCAAGGCCGAAGAATAGGCAAGCCCCGGTAGGGGCGACATCGTTGTAGAAACAAGCGCAAGCAATTTCCCAGCTCCGTCAGGAGCGGCATCATCCGGAGGCACAATCCCATCGCCGTTGCCTCCAATCCTCGGTGCAAAAGGAGGGGACATTCTCAAAGAGTCGAGACAGTTTCGCTTTATGTTATTGCCGATCAACCGTCAAAACGCGCAGATTCATGCAGCCGCACTTGGAAGTTTGTTTATGAAAAGACCACAACATAGTCTCAGCCCAAAAATTGGGTCACGATGGCGGTGGTTTTCCGGCTTCGCGGCGTTGACTCTGATCTGCCTTACACCAAGCGCCGTCACGTCAGCCCACGGTTGAGGGAAAATCCATGTTCGACCCCGTAGAGGGGGCACCCTTTCCGCCCGGATCCCTCGCCGATTCCCGGTCAGAATCGCCAGAAGAGGGAGACGGCGTGAAAATTCAATCCCGGATTGGGCCGCCAGAGGCCGGCGTTGGAGAGATGTTGAAAGCGGTAACCTAACCCCACCTGCGGCGTTATGTGCCAGTTTAATCCCGCATAGGAAGTAAACTGAAATTCGCCGCCGAGGTTCAACCGGTCGAAAGTGTGACGGCTGAGCACGGTCGGGCTGATTCCCCCTTCCACCGAAAACGGCACGCCTTTCCAACCCAAAGCCAGATTCGGCCCCACGCTGGCCATGAAAGCGTCTTCGCCCCGTCCGCCAATCCATCCGGCGGCGGCACTCAGGCGGCTCTCCAGTTGCCACGTTTGACCCCACTCCCATTGCCAGGGCAGATTCCATGTGGCGAACGCTTCCGTGAGCGCCATGTTGCCGCCACGGTCCTGTCCGGCCACTCCCCCGCGGAGACCCACCACCGCCGGACGAAAACCGCTGGCCTCCCCGCCGATTACGGAAAGGGCCAACGCACAGTAAAGTCCGCCTTGGATCAATCTGCTCAAAATTTTACTCATCTCGTTTTTCGTTCCAATTTGAATTCTCGGCCAACAGAGGGCGGCCCGCCTTGCGGACAAAATAATAACACGAAAGAGCGGCGCAACCTCAAGCACGCAGTTGGGGGTGATGGGCAGTGACGGTCTGCCGCCGCATCGTTGTCGGGGATGAGAACATTGCCGCGCAGCGACCGCGCCCTTCCGGTGCCCAGTCGCCGATGACAAATGAATTTTTCCACGGTGAATGGGAACGTTGATTCCCTTCCTTGGCATCAAGCCGGCCACAGAAACCGGCGGGGCGCGGTGTCGGTTTCCAGCGCTGACGGAATCTTTTGCGGCAATCTTTCTCCGAAGGGCCGTGGTTGCCCGAAGTGCTTCATCGCGACCCGCGGCCCCGCGAAGGACTCAGTTCCAACCGCCCGCCGGGTCAGGGACGGATGCGCAGGGTGTAAATCGGGGAGGCCGCGCTGTCGGCCTTGCGCGCGCCGATCGCGTTGTATTCGAAATCGAATTTGTATTGGTAGTGAATGAGGTCGCGATCCGGCGGCACGGGGATCAACGCTTCCCAGCGGTTTTTGAGGAGCGGCGTGGGATGCATGGGGTAGAATTCCTGGCCGACGACCACGTGGGGCTGGATGGTTTCCCAGCGCAGGGTCTGCTGACGCGTTTGAAACGCCACCGCGACGCGGTAGAGATCGTTGGGATTGCGGGGCTGCTGTTGCGGCGTGAGATTGGTGAACACAGCCGTGCATCCCGCGCACAACAGCGGCAGCAACCCCGGCAGCAGAAGTTTCTTCAACATGCCCGCAGCCTGACATGCGCCCGCTGAATTTGGCAAGGGGGATTTGTCAGGGGTCGCCGGTGGAAAAGGCGCAGCCGAGCGTCCTTCCATCGAAGGAGCAAACCCGCGGAACGAAGCAGCATTAAACCTCTCCTCCCGGCCAGCGTGGAATCGGGGCGCGGCAATAGTCGCGGATGTGGCCGCGTCGGTCATCCGTCCCGATGGGGTGCAAATCGCAGAGGCAGCGACTTCAGAACTCAAATTGAGGCAGACCGCGCGGCGCGATCAGGTTCGTCATGGCCGAGTATTTTCTCCACTCAATGTGGTTGTCCAGAAAGCACACATTTCCGCCGCTCGGCACCGATTTTTCCAAATGCGCGGTGCGGACCTTGCTGCCGCCCGCGGCGCCGATGTCCACATACCGACGTCCACCGGTGGGGGCGAGCACGGAAATGGTGGCATCCACGATCAGTTCCGTATTGGCCACCGGCAACGGACCGCGGCCGTGCGTGATTTTGGTCACCATGTTGCTGCCGCTGAGCGTTGGGTTTTGGAACAGGCCGGGCGCGTTGGGGAACAGCCAAATGTAACCGGTGACGACGTAGGTGGGAAAAGCACTCCATGCATCCGGCGGACCGTTATCCTTGTAGAGGTAATACTCGTTCGGACAATAAAAGATATCGGTGCGTTTGACGTTTTCCAGCAGATTACTGGCGACGGGCCGCCACATGTCCCAGAACCAGACGCCATTATTCCGCAGATCGGGAAGCCGATCTCCATTGTCATTGGCATACATCAAGGTGGCCAAGCCCAGTTGATGCAGGTTGTTTTTGCACTGGGTGATGCGAGCGCGCTCCTTGGCCTTCGCCAATGCCGGCAACAACATGGCTGCCAGGATGGCAATGATCGCAATCACCACGAGCAACTCGATTAGGGTGAAGGCCAGCCGATTGCGGCGGGCGACGGCATCCCGGTGAAATTTCAGCCACGTCATTGGAGTTAAATCAGCTTTCAGGTTGATACCCGGTTTCGGCGACCTCCGCTCCAACCCTCGTCCAGCGACGGATTGGAGCGGAGGCATTGTTATCGTCTTGGCGGCTTATTCTTGTCAACGCCACAAACGGAAAAACTGCGAGCCTTCGGTGGCAGGAAGGGTCACCTCCCAGTGGTCGCCGTTCAGAACCGGAGTTGCGTCCAGCGCCGTCCAACCGCCCGAGCCGAGATCGCTGGTGGTCTGAACGGAGAAGCCCGCCGCCGCCGCCGGCCAACGCAACACGAGATCGTCACCCACGCGGGTGGCCGTCAGCGCGGCGGTGGTGGTGAGGAGTTGGTTCGGCCCGATCACATCGGAAGCCTTGATTTCATCGGCCGACAAGGTCCCGCGATAAATCCGGAATTCGTCCACCGTTGCGATCGCGAAGGGATCGGCGTGAGGCGAACGGCCAATCCAGCTAAAGAACGTGCCGATCTGGTCAACGCGGCCTTTGGCGCCGGAGACGGCCCCGTGCAGCACGCCGTTGGTGTAATAGGCCATCACCCCGTTGCCAAACACGCAGGTGACATGCACCGACAGATTGGCCCAGGCGGGCGGAATGGTGATGGTGTCGCCATCGGTCAACCCGGCGCTGAACCAGTGCGCAGAGCCGTCCAAAACCGACGGCGCCAGGTAGAACTCGTTGGCCCGGTCATCGCCGAAATACCAGAGACGTGACCAGGTGCCCGACGCGCCAAAGTTGACCCACGTATCCACGGTGACTGCGTCGTAACCCTCCAATAAAGCGGGGGGCAGTTCCAGATAGGATTGATCCGCCCCGTCCAACACCAGGTTGCCGCCGGAGACGCTGGCCGTGCCGTGCAGAATTCCATGAGCCGTACCCACGGAATCCTTGGCGTCCGTCTCAAAGGTATAACGATGAGTGAGCTGGGCCAGATTCCGCACCTGGATGGTGGCGCTATCGGTGTGCCCGTGATAGCTGGCCGTCAAAGTGACGACCCCAGGCCGGCGGGTCCGCACCAAATTTCCGGGGAGAATTTCCAGCACCGCCGCATCGCTGGAAGTGAGGATCAACCCCGGCACCAAGGCCGCCGTGTTGGGCATCAGATTAAAATCCGCCAAGTTGGCGTAGTGGGCATGGATCACGGGCGCAAACCGATCCGAATACGCCGGGTAGTCCGTGGCCACAATTTCGATGGATTGCAGCGCCCCCGGATCGTATGCGGTGGACGCGGGGCCCGCCAAGTGACTCTTCATGATCTCCGCCGGCGTCAATGCCCCTTGGTAAATCCGGAACTCATCAATCGCGCCAACCAGCCACGGATCCACCGCCACGAACGAACGGCCAACCGTGGCGGCACTGTTGTCAACCAAGGAAAGCGGAGCGGTGGCGTTGTAATTGGCATATTCCAGCACGCCGTTTACATACAGCGCGAGCGTCGAAGCGGGCGGATCAACAACCGCAGTCAGGTGTGCGGACATGTTGGTCAACCCGCCCTTCAGATTGAGGTTGCGGCCGCCCGGGATATTTTGCGTGAGCCAATGGTGTTGTCCGTTTCCATCGGCGGAAGGCGCCAGGAAAATCTCGTTGGCGCCACCTTCCGTCCCGAAGTCGAACAAGCGGGCCCAAGGCCCGAAGTTGCCAAAATCCACCCAGGCTTCAATCGTCACCGCGCGATAGGTATTGAGGTTGATGCCCGTACCCGGCAGGTCCATGTATCCCCCCCCATCGAGCACCAGTTTTCCTCCCGTGACCGTGGCCGAGCCCATCAGGATGCCGTCGGCTCCGCCCAGCGCGTCGCTGGCGTCAGAGGTAAAGCTGTACCGGTGGGCCAGCGTGGCGGGCTGGGCGATGACGGATAACGTATTCGTGGCACTCCGGCCGTTGAAGGTGGCCACCACCGTGGTGGTCCCCGGCGATATCGCCCGCACCACTCCCGCCGCGTCCACGGTCAGAATGTCGGGATCTCCGGATTGAAAGGTCGCGCCGCCGTAAACAATCAAGTCCACGCCACTCACATTGTCGAAATCCCCTGTGAACACCTGTGGCGATGCCTGATTAACCGTGAGCGGATTGTCCGGACTGATCAGATGCACCGCGACGAGCGTTCCCAGGCTGGTCACGTAATGGTCCGGCCCGGTCGCTTCGTTGAGGACGATCGCCGAGGCCGGCAAGACGCCGGCATAAATCCGGAACTCATCAATCGAGCCTTCAAGAAGCGGGTCCACGTCGTAGAGCGATTTGCCGATCAGGTTGTAAAGGTCGTTGACGTCTCGCAATGGCGGCACCGCGCCTCCGTTGACCCCCGGGTTCGAGGTGAGTTTCGTGCCGTTGTAGTAATACAGTTGATTATTCGGCGGATCCACGACGAGGGTCACATGCACATTTTCGGCGCCATTGAGGCCACCGGGATTGTTCGCCCACACATTGGCGCCGGCGGTGCGAACACCGAGGTTCTGCCAATCCCCGCCGGCATAATGGCAATAGTTCAAAGCGGTGCGTTCCTGGCCGGCGTCGTTCTGGTCGCCAAACGCAAAGACGCGCGTCCACACCGGATTGTTCGCGCTGAAACTGGCCCAGAATTCGATGGTGATTTTCTCCTGCGTGCTGATGATGCCGGACGGCAGGGTGGCCCAGCCGCCCCAGCCATCCAGTTGCAGGCGCTGGCCATCCAAGTGGGCCGAGCCAATCAACGTGCCGGCCCACGCCGGATCGCCGGTGATCGAATCGGCAAAGGTGGCGCTCCCCGGCGTGTCATTAAACGAGTAACGGTGCAAAAGGGTCTGGCTCTGCCCCGGGTCGGCCATCAGCAGGCCCAGAAGCAAACTGAGCAACGAGGGACTGGGAAGGAATGTTTTTATTTTCATACGTGCTGTTTTTTGGGGGTGGGAGTTTTCTAGCTGACACCGAGACAACGGAAACGGACTGCCTCGAAAACCGGTTCAATGATTTGTCGCTCAATCATATTTCTCTCCGGAAGTTGCTACTGGCAATACCCTATCACGCCGGAGCGGGTCGTCAATGGTTTAATCCCCGAATAACCGCAAAACCCGGCGGCAATCGGGCGGGAAAACGCGTTAGGCGCGCGCCGGAGGAAAGCGGGCAGGAAAGCTTGACGTTGACCCGGACGCTCCCTAGCTTGGGTCACTACTGAGTGGTGGCCATAGCTCAGCCTGGTTAGAGCCCCAGATTGTGGATCTGGCTGTCGCGGGTTCAAATCCCGTTGGCCACCCCACCCTTCCCTCACGCGCCCACCTGTATAACTGAAGCCTTGGGCTTGGCCGGTGGCAATCGTTCCATAGCACCGGTGCCGATTGACAAACCGGCCTGCTTGTGGGCGAACTGGCGGCGTGTCAAAAGCCCGGCTGGATCAAGTCTGCGGAGATGAATCGGTTGATCATCTTTTCTGCGACCGGATAGGAACTCATAGCCTCGGGTCTGGCGAATCTGATGCGGTGGCGGGGGGACGGAGGGAAAGGTGGGAAAGCCGGATGCCGCCACAGAACAATTAAACTTGTGACGATATGAATTTGCGTGGGCTCGCTCTGACGGTGCTTCTGGTTTCCAACCTGTCCATGCCGGCCTCGACGCCGGCGCGGCCCAATCTTCTGTTTATTTTCGCGGACGATTGGGGCCGCCATGCCAGCGCGTATGCGAAACTGGACGGCCCCGGCACGATCAACGACGTGCTCCAGACGCCGCACATTGACCGGGTGGCCCGCGAGGGCGTGCTGTTCCGGCATGCGCATGTCACGGCCCCTTCCTGCACGCCCTGCCGCAGTTCGCTCTTGTCCGGTCAGTATTTCTGGCGCACCGGGCGCGGGGCGATTCTGCAAGGGGCGGTGTGGGACGCGACGATTCCATCGTTTCCACTGTTGTTACACGCGGCGGGCTATCACATCGGCAAGACTTACAAGGTCTGGTCACCCGGCACGCCGGCCAACGCGCCTTACGGAACGAATCAATTCGCCTATGAATCCGCAGGCCGGCGGTTCAACCGATTTTCCCAGAACGTCACCCAACGGGTGCGCGAAGGAAAATCTCTCGAGGCGGCCAAGCAGGAATTGTATGACGAGGTGCGCGCGAATTTCGCGGCCTTCCTGGCCGACCGGAAGCCGGGCCAGCCGTTCTGCTATTGGTTCGGTCCAACGCACACTCATCGCCAGTGGGAACGCGGCTCGGGCAAAGCCTTGTGGGGGATTGATCCGGCGCAGTTACGGGGCAAGTTGCCGCCGTTTCTGCCGGATGTGCCCGAGGTGCGCGAGGACTTGGCGGATTATTTCGGTGAAGTCCAGGCTTTGGATGCCGTCGTGGGATTCTTCCGGGATCAACTAGAAGCGATGGGGGAACTGGAGCAAACCCTGCTGGTCTTGAGCGGCGACCACGGCGCTCCGGGGTTTCCGCAGGGCAAATGCAATTTGTACGACTTCGGCACCGGCGTGGCACTGGCCGTGCGCGGCGCGGGTACGCACGGCGGCCGGGTGGTGGACGACTTTGTGAATCTCATGGACCTCGCGCCGACCTTCCTGGAAATCGGCGGGGTCACCCCGCCGGAGGTCATGACCGGACGCAGCTTGGTCAAGGTGCTCCGGTCAACCAAGTCCGGACTCGTGGACGGGCAGCGGACCTGGGTGGTGACTGGACGCGAACGGCACGTCGCCGCGGCGCGGGATGGTTTTCTGCCCTACCCGCAGCGGGCGTTGCGCACGAAAGATTATCTCTACATCCTCAACTTCGCCCCGGACCGCTGGCCGTTGGGTAATCCGTTCAACCTCGCCCCCGGCACGTCGCCCGACACGGCGACGCTGCGCGAGGACACCATGATCACCTTCATGGACATGGACGCCAGCCCGACCAAAGCCTGGCTGGTGACGCATCGGGAGGATCCGCAGTGGCGGCGTTACTACGAGCGGGCATTTGGTCAACGTCCGCGCGAAGAACTCTATGTGCTGGCGCGCGACCCGCATCAGGTGAACAACGTCGCCGCCGATCCCGAATACGCGTCGGTCCGCGCGGCACTGGAAAAACAACTGTTGGCGGAGTTGAAACGCACCGGCGATCCGCGTCTCGTGGATGGCGGTCGCTACTATGAAACCCCGCCCTTGGCCGGGCCGGTGCCGGGCCAAGAAAAAGCGCGGTCAGCCCGACCGAAAGCCAAACCATAAACACGTCCAACCCCGAGCCGGCAGAAAGCGGCAGGAGACTGCCGCACTCCATGCCGCTTCGCGTCCGTCTGCGCGCCGGAGCCATGCGCCCGCTTTCGAAGTGCGGCCGGTGGCATCCACCCACAACAGCCCACGCGTCGCCTTGCCCACCCGGAACCGCTTCCGGGTTTATTTCATCCGGTCAAAGGATTTTTGCAGGATTTCCCAATCGGCAAGGCCTTTGTGCTTGGCGCGCATCGCCCGGCTGATCTCGGCTTCCTTCGCGTTCTTGGTGGGCCGGTTGACTTTGTAGAAAATTCCGAAATGCCCGGGGAACGGCGCGTCAGCCAGTTTGTAGGCGGCGATTTCATTGGTCGCGTCGTGATCGGAGGGCACGAGGTTGAAGACGCCGCCTTTGCGGGGGTTCGAGGCGTCAAACGCCCCTTGATAAAACTCCACGCATTCGCTCAGGCATTCGATGTAACTGAAACCGTCGTGATGCAGCGCGGCCTCCATCATTTGCAGGGCATGGCCGGGATTGGTGTGGGTGGTGCGCGCCACAAAGGTCGCGCCGGCGGCGATGGCTTGTTTGAGCGGATTGATGGGATGATCAAACGCGCCCCACGTATCCGTCTTGCTCTTGAATCCCAAGGGCGAGGTGGGGGAGGTCTGTTTTTTGGTCAGGCCGTAAACCCAGTTGTCCATGACAACGAGCGTCATCTTGATGTTCCGGCGCGCGGTGTGGCTGAAATGATTGCCGCCGATGGAAAATGCGTCGCCGTCCCCACTGAAGGCGAACACGTGCAAATCGGGCCGGGCGAGGGAAACCCCGGTGGCAAAGGGCAACGCGCGCCCGTGAAGGAAGTGGACGCCATGCGCCTGCACAAAATAGGGAAACCGGCTGGAACAGCCGATTCCGGAGATGCTGACGATTTTCTCGTGATGCAACCGGGCCTTCTCAATGAGCTTGAAGAACACCGCCAGCACGGAGAAATCGCCGCACCCGGGACACCAAGTCGGGTGATCCGCAGCGAGTTCTTTTTTGGTGAGCGGCTTGCGGTTTTCGGCGGCGGCCGCGGGCCGGGGAGTTTCACGAGTGGCGGAAGGCATGAGCGTCAAGGAGTTGAATGGGGAACACAGGGTTAGGCGCGGGTTGACGAAAGAGCGGTCAATTTGTTTTTCATCCGTTCAAGGATCTCCCGCACTTTGAAGGTCAGGCCATCGGTCTTGTTCAGGCCCTGGATGCGCGCGTCACAATAACGGGCGCGCAGCAGGGCGGCCAGTTGTCCGTAGCCGTAGAGGCCTTCGTCGTTCATTTCCACGACGAAGACATGATGGAAGCCGGAAAAGATTTTGTGCAAATCCGGAGGCAAAGGTTGGAGGTGGCGCAGATGCAGGCTGGAGACGCTGTCGCCGGCGGCCCGGGCGCGGTCCACCGCTTCGCGGATCGGCCCCCGCGTGGAGCCCCAGCCGACGAGCAGCACCTGGCCTTCGGGCGGCCCGTAGATTTTGGGCGGCGGCAGGGTGCGCGCCAGCGCCTGCAGTTTCCGGCGCCGCTTCGCCGTCATGGCGGCGTGGAGTTGAGGCGACGCGCTGGGGTGTCCCATTTCGTCGTGTTCCAAACCGGTGAGCACGGGATATTTGCCACTCTCGACGCGCGTGCCCGGCGCGATATGTCGGGTGACGCCATCCGGCTGGCTTAAATCATACGGTTTGTGATCGGCAACCGGGCTGAGATCCGGCGCCAGGTTTTGGCAAAGCTTTTTCAAGTCCGGTTCGGGAAAGGCCTCGATGCGGGTGGCAATGGCCTGGTCGCTGAGCACAAACACCGGCACGCTGTATTTCCGGGCGATGTTCACCGCCTCGATGGCGGTGTAGAAACAATCCTCCACGTCGGTCGGCGCCAGCACCACCCGGGGGGCGTCGCCGTGACTGCCGAAGCAAGCTTGATACAGGTCGGACTGCTCGACGTTGGTGGGCAGGCCGGTGGAGGGGCCGCCTCGTTGGACATTGACGATGATGAGCGGGACTTCCGCCATCACCGCCCAGCTCAGGCACTCGCTTTTCAGCGAGACCCCCGGGCCGCTGGATCCAGTGACGGCCAGGTGTCCGGCATAACTGGCCCCCAACGCTGTGGCGATGGAGGCAATCTCATCCTCGCACTGGACAAAACAACCGCCGTATTGGGGCAATTCCCGGCGGAGAATTTCCATGACATCCGACCAGGGCGTGATGGGATAACTCGCGCCGAACCGGACGCCGGCGGCGATGAAGCCGTAGGCCAGCGCCTCGTTGCCATTCATCACCACCTGGGCGCGTTCCTTTTTCCGGCTTTCCGCCAGGGTGAACGTCTCCAACAGGTTTTCCAGGGAATAACCGTAACCGGCATGGAAAGCGCTCAGGGCGTTTTTCAGAACGCTGGGATCTTTGCTGCCAAACCGTTCGCTGATGAGTTTCTCCAGTTTGGCCGTGTCCAGATCAAACATGCGCGCCACCAAGCCGAGCGCGTAAAGGTTTTTGCCCTTGTCCCGGGCGGTGCCGCCGATGGCTTCGATGGTGCGCGTGGAGATGGGGATGGCGACATGCCGGTAATCCTTCTGCCATTCCGAGCGCGGTTCGACGTGATCGGAGTCCAGCAACACAATGCCGCCCTTGCGCAACGAGCGGATGTGGTCCTCGTAGGAATGCTGATAAAACGCGAGCAACACGTCCGCCTCGTCGCCGGCGCTCAAAACCTCGCCCGAGCCGATGCGCACTTGGAAAATGGACGGGCCGCCCGAAATGGTGGCCGGGATGGTCATGAACGTCATGACCTCCTGCTCGCTGCGTCCGGCGAGTCGGGCCAGAAAACCGCCAATGGCTTGGATGCCGTCCTGGGAGTTCCCGGCGATCCGGATGACCGCCTCGGCAATTTGATGAACTTTGGCCTGGCCGCCAGGAGCTTGGGTCGCTGCCGCCGATTTATTCATGCGAATACCTGAAAGTTTGCTGATTCACGCCCGTTGGCCGCAGTCGGTCGTTCGCCCAACGCCGCAGCCGTCATCGTGGTGCCTAGCCTAGCATTCCCACTCCGGCTGTCAAATGCCAAGCCGGTCCTACACGGCAGGTTGGCATGGACCAAATCAGCGGTCGCATCGGCCCGGGCGCAGCGTGATGAGGTTTCTTACGTGGGCGCAATTTCGGGAGCAGCATTGGCGGCCAAGTAAAACCGCAACGCCTCGGCCACTCCTTCGCCGCACAAGCCCGTACTGAGATATCCGCCCTGACGACGGAGCGCCTGTTGAACCGGCGCCACCGCGTTGGCCGGCGCCGCCAAAAACTGGGCGTAGCGCCGGTTTAGCATGGGGAGATCGTTCAAATGATCCCCCGCCGCGAACACCTCCGCCGCCGTCAATCCCAGGCGCCGGGTAATTTCCGCGAGCGCCGTCCCTTTGTTGAAATCCACATGACTGAAGCGCGCATAGACATCGTTGCGCACAAACGCCAGCTTGGGGATGGCGCGGCAGAGTTCCTCCACCCGCGCCTGGATCTGGTCCGCGTCGCCGTTGGAATCCGCAATCAAGCAAAAGGGCGAATAGGCGTCCGCGTAAAGGGTCGCGTCAAAGCGGGATTCCACCCAGGCCACCAATTCCGGCACCAACGGCCGCACTTGGGCAAAAACCTCCTCATGGGCGCGGTGGCAGGCGGTGTTCCAATCCGCCACGCTGACGTAGGCGGAGTCGCTGTGCTGGTAAATTTCCCGTTCCACGAGCACCAGGTAATCGGGGCGCACCGTCACCCGCGCCCGGCCGAGAGCCTCCAACAAACTCGACATCTCGCGCCCCGTGTTGATGACCCACCGGGCGCCCCGGGCTTGCAGGTCCGCGATCAACGTCTGCAAGGCCCGCGGAATCGGCGGGTTCTGGAACTCGGCAAAGATGGTGCCGTCAAAATCCGTTGAAATCAGTTTGATGGGTGGTGCCATGGTGTTGCCCGTGCCGCCGGGCGGAATCGCAACCGGCGCTTGCGCGTTAGTAGATGGCTGGGTTAGCGTCCCTTGTCAAAATGAATATGCCATGACATTCACCCGCCGTCTTTGCCGCGTATGAAAACCGCCTATGAACTGGCCATGGAACGGTTGAGCAAAAGCTCGCCCGCCGTCAAACTTACTGCCCAACAGAAACGCGCGATCGCCGAGGTGGACGCACGGTATCAGGCCAAACTGGCCGAACGCGAGATTACCCTGCGAGACGCCCGGGCGCAGGCCCTCGCCGCTGGCGATGGCGAAAAGGCCGCGGAGTTGGAACAGCAACTCGCCCAGGAACGCCAGAAACTGCGCGCGGAACTGGAAGAGAAAAAAGAAGCAATCCGGCAGGGCAAGGGTTGAGCGCCATTGGCAACGAGCCTTTGTGCCAATTCCCGGGCGGCGTCCAGCACGATTCGGAGCATCCAACGAAAGGACTGATTTCAGCCGTCGCCGGTCAAAAGAGTTGAGTCCGGGCCTCGTCCGGCGTTAAATCAGCCGGTATTCTGCGGATTATATGGAACGGGTTAAAACCTTGTTGCGTTCGCCGGGACGCCGCATTGCGGCGATCGCGCTGGGGATACTGTTCCTAGATCAACTCACCAAGGCCATCGTGTTGAACTTCCTAGGATACGCCCAGGAAAAGGTGATTATCCCCGGCTTCTTCAAGTTTGTGCATTGGGGAAACACCGGGGCGGCGTGGAGTCTGTTTCGTGATAACAACGGCCTGCTCGCGGTCATCGCCGTGGTCGCGCTCGTGGTGCTTTATTTCACCCGGCATCATTTCGATCGCCGGACCTTCGCGGGCCAGCTTGCCTTTGGATTCATTTGCGGCGGCATCGCCGGCAACCTGCTGGACCGGGTGCGGGTGGGGCACGTCATTGATTTTGTTTACTTTTACGTGAACCGCGCCAACGGCGAGGAAATGGGATTCCCGGCGTTCAACGTGGCGGATAGCGCCATTTGCCTCGGTGTGGGGCTGGTCTTTCTGTTGTCGTGGCGGGCGGAACGCGCGTCGGGCGCCGCCAAAACCCCGCCCGCCGCCGAGGCGCCGCCGCCCCCGGCTTCCGGCTCTTAACCCGCGCGGACGATTCTCTTTGCCGCCATGCTCGCTGTGTCCTGCGCGTTCGTTGACGACCTCTCCAATCCGGGAATTGGCGAATGACGGTCCGCAGCGAAGTTTTCGTCTTGGAACGGTCGTTGCCCGGGACGCGGTTGGACACCTTTCTGCGCCAGCGATATCCCGCGATGTCCCGCGGGAGCATCCAACGCCTGATCACGGAGGGTTACATTCGCGTGAATGGCCGGCGGATCAAACCCACGCACACCCCGCAGGCCGGTGAAACCGTGCAGGTGGAATGGCCGGCGGCGCGGCCGGACACCGCCCAGCCCGAAGACATTCCGCTGGATATCCTCCACGAGGACGACCTGTTGTTGGGCCTCAACAAACCCGCCGGATTGGTGGTGCATCCGGCGGCAGGCCACGAGGCGCACACGCTGGTCAACGCCTTGTTGCATCATTGCGCCGGCCGGCTCAGCGGCATTGGCGGCGTGGCCCGACCGGGCATTGTGCATCGCCTCGACAAGGACACCAGCGGCGTCATGATCGTGGCCAAAACCGATGCGGCGCACCTGGCGCTGGCCGCGCAGTTCGCCGGACGGCGCGTGGACAAAATTTACCACGCCCTGGTGTGCGGCGAAGGGATCCGCGACCACGGCGAAATCCACGCGGCCATCGCGCGGCATCCTTCGCATCGCAAACGCATGGCGGTGCGCGAGGCGTCCGGACGCGAAGCGCATACCGCTTATCGGGTGTTGGAACGATTGCGCGGCGCCACTTTGGTGGAGGCACGTCTGCACACCGGGCGCACCCACCAGATTCGCGTTCATTTTCAACACCTGGGCCATCCCTTGGTCGGAGACGCCACCTACGGCGCCCGGCAGAACCGGCGCCTGGCGGAACTGCATCACTTCACCGCCGAACGGCAGATGTTGCACGCTTCGGAACTGACCTTCACGCATCCCCGCAGCGGACGCCGCCTGAGCTTGACCGCACCCTGGCCGCAGGATTTTCAAGATGCGGTGACCGCCTTGCGCTGAAGCAATGCCGGAGCCGACGGCGGTTATGCAGGACGCGCTTGCCGTGCGTTTTTTCATTGAGCGCGCTTGACTTTGCCGCCGCTCCTCCGACGTAATCGCCGCCCATGAAAATTTGTCTGTTTGGCATTTCCGGCATTCCCATCGGTCGGCATAACGTCAAGGACCCGCGCCTGGACACGGCGGACCGGTTGGTCGAGGCCAAAAAAAAGACCCCGGTTCAGGTGGATGTGGTGAACGGCGACAGCACGGCCACGGCGGATGTGTTGGCGGCCACCGCCGACAGCCGGCTGGATTTGATTTTGCGGGATTTGGAGTTTGTGGAAACCCGGTTGGGGCGCAACCCCGATGAACCGGAGCGGACGGCGTTGCTCAAGCTGCAGACGCAACTGGAGCGGGACGGCTTCGTCGCCGACGCGGTCTTGTCCTCCGCGGAGCGCGAGGCGGTGGCGGTGCATTCCTGTTTTCTCACCAGCAAACCGGTGGTGATCGCCACGGCGGCGGAACTGGCCCAACCGGAGGCGTTGATTCTGCGGGCGTATCAGGCGGGTGGATTCATCAGTTTCCTCACGGTGGGCGGCAAGGAAAATCGCGCGTGGATGATCCGGCGGGGCGCCACGGCGTGGGAAGCCGCCGGGGCGATTCACTCGGACATCCAGCGGGGATTCATCCGCGCGGAAGTCATCAGTTACGCCGACCTGGTCACGCATAGCGGCGAGACCGGCGCCAAACGCGCGGGATGCCAGCGGTTGGAGGGTAAAACTTACGTCATGCAGGATTACGACGTGGTGAATTTCCGGTTCAACAAATGACCGGTTTCCGAAGGCCAAGCCCGGCTAGGTTCAGGAAAGATGCCGTCGCCTTCACCCGTCCGGGCGGACAAACCCTGTTCGGGGCAAACAAGCGGACCAGATTGAAGCCCGCCTGTTGCAGCGTCAGACGTCCGGGACGCGACGGTGGTTGTGCGGTGAATGCCGCGTCGTTGATGACGAGGCCGAAGCGGTTCCGATTTTTGGGCGCTCGTCAGCGGGTTAACGCTTCGCTTCACCCAGCGCTTGCGACAACGCCCGGCGCATGACGGTTTCCGTCATTGGTTGCACCCAGCAATAATGGTCGTTGTAACCGTCCCGCCAGCATTGATCGGTGGGAATGTAACCCGGCGCGCCATCGCCGAATCCCGCCACCATCACAAAAGATTTTGGACGCAACTTTTGCGCGGCCAACTGGTAACCGACAAAGCTTTCCGCCGGCAGAATGGTGAACAACGCCGCGCCGTCATTCAAATCCAGGCAGGGCACATCAATCGGTTGATCGCGGCTCACGCGCGCCCGCCAGCTCAAACCGAGCGCGGCGGAAATGCGTTGCCAGCGCGTGGCGTTCGTGTTGGCCAGCGTCGCGCGCATCGCCTCGATCGTGAACGCGTCGGTGTCGCGCGGCGGCAATCGCAATTCGGCGTTGCGGAAACCGACGCGCCGCAGCGGTTGTCGTTGCGTCTGTTGCCACGCACCCAGCATGCCCGCGTACAATCGGTCCGCGAGGACGATCCGGTTCGTGGGATCGCCGGTGTTGTATTTGCCGGCGGTGGTGTCGCCGCCGCAGCCGGTGAAGTAAATTTGAAACACGGACGGATCATCCCGTTGCCGGCGTTGCCGCGCCAGACCGGGAAAATCAGCGGAGACGCCGCCCTTGCCGTAGTAGCTCATGGGATGAATGGCGTAACAACTCCACGCGAGCAGCGGCGTTTCGCCATCCCAGAAACTCAGGGTTTTGAGCCACGGATCAATTTCGCCTTCCGGCGCATCGTAGAGATTGCCGCTCGCGCTGCCGCGTTCCCACGTGATGGTGCCGTCCGGCCGGACGACGCGTCGGTTGGAAGCCAGCTTTTCGATGCGTGCCTGTCCCATGCCAAAATGCGTCACGCGCCGCGCCGTGGACAATGCCTGTTTCAGCGCTGTGGCGGTGCGTTGCACGGCGCGCTCATGAAATTCCGGATCGCAATTCCAGCCGGGTTGTCCTTGGTCGTCCAACAACCGCTGCGCGGTCAAATCACAAATCGGCGCGTCGTGCTGATGCACGGTCGCCAGCATCACGCGCTGCGGCGTGGTGTGCGCCGCCTGCGCCAGCACTTCGCGCCAGCGATCGTAGGAATCGTTGTTGCACTGACACCAATCCAGGGAAACCACCACGAGCGGTTCCTCCGCGCCCAACAACACGAAGCCTTTGGCAAAGAGCGGATCAACAATCTCCCGTGCGTCCGCCACGCCGCCGCCCATGCACGCGTGACCGATGGGAATCGTGATGTCGGCGTTGAATGTGGCGACCCGAAATTCAGCACGGGCGGTGAACCACACCGATACAATGAGCAACACCACCATTCGGCATCGGGCAAGGGTTCGCAGTGAGGATGAAAAAACCGTTTGCGGCTTCACGATTACTGACTTGGCCGATTCCCGCTGCGCGCTCAAGCAAAAAGCGCGTGCTGACCGCCGCTGAGGCGGCGATGCCGCATTGGGTCCGGGTGGAACAGCCAACCTGGCTGTTCTGGTTGGCAACCTGCCGACCAGTACTGCGTCGTCCGATTTTCCTGGGAGGGACGCGTTCCACCGCGTCCCTGATGAGTTGGGGACGACGTGGAAGTCGTCCCTCCCGGGAGATGGTTAAAGCCGCAAAGAACGCAAAGTTCACAAAGAAAACCTTTAGTTCTGATCTACCTGTGCTCTTGGTGGATACTCAGTATCTCCAGAGAGACGCACCCTTCGTAAATCATCTTTCGTGATTCGTCGCCTCTCTGTGCCTCGGCGCCTCGGTGGCCCTTAACTTTAGAACCTGATGTCGTTCACGAGACACGAATGACGACCGCCGAGGGCGGCGGTGCTCCCCCAATACCCATCCCCTTGCCAATCATTCCTCTGTCTTCCCGTTCGCGTATTTCGCGGTTGTAGTTTCCTTGGGAGGGACGCGTTCCACCGCGTCCCTGGTGAGTTGGGGACGACGTGGAGGTCGTCCCTCCCGAGATATGGTTAAAGCCGCAAAGAACGCAAAGTTCACAAAGAAAACCTTTAGTTCTGATCTACCTGTGCTCTTGGTGGATACTCAGTATCTCCAGAGAGACGCACCCTTCGTAAATCATCTTTCGTGATTCGTCGCCTCTCTGTGCCTCGGCGCCTCGGTGGCCCTTAACTTTAGAACCTGATGTCGTTCACGAGACACGAATGACGACCGCCGAGGGCGGCGGTGCTCCCCCAATACCCATCCCCTTGCCAATCATTCCTCTGTCTTCCCGTTCGCGTATTTCGCGGTTGTAGTTTCCTTGGGAGGGACGCGTTCCACCGCGTCCCTGGTGAGTTGGGGACGACGTGGAGGTCGTCCCTCCCGGGAGATGGTTAAAGCCGCAAAGCACGCAAGGATCACAAAGAAAACGTTTATTTCTGCGTCCCCTGCGCTCCTGGTGGTTAATCAGTTGTTCCAGCGCGACGCATCCTTCGTAAATCATCTTTCGTGATTCGTCGCCTCTCTGTGCCTCGGTGGCCCTTAACTTCAAAATCTGATGTCGTCCGCGAGACGCGAACGACGACCGCCGAGGCCGGCGGTGTACCCCCCTTCCCCATTCCTTTGCCCATCATTCCCTACCTCTCTGCGGAAGTGGATTGGCATCGCGCCACCAGAACTGGATGTGGACGCAGCCCGGTGCAATCACCCATACTCCGCGCATGAATAATCGTTGTGTTCCGCTTGTCTGGCTTCTGTGTGGTGGTGTATGGCTGTTGCTGGGCGCGCTGAGTGGTGGTTTTGCCCAATCCACGGCGGCTGAACCGGCGCGGGAAAAACCGGCTTTGGAAATCATCAGTCGCGTCGTGACGACGAATCGGCCGGGTTTTCTTTCCGCAATTTACGCGGAGCCGAAGGGCGTCCGGTTGTTTGGAGTTAGTTCCGTTTCCGATGACAACGGGCGCAGTTGGTCGCCGCTGGTTTGGCAACCGGACTTCACCGCCAATTTGCCGCACGGTTACCGGCGCGAACCGGTCACGGCGGTGCTTGACCCAAACACCGACCGGTTGCTCGTGTTGCTGAATTCTCTTGATACGCCCGGTCTTGATCCGAATGCCATCGAACCGCCCATTGCGCAGGAAACTTATTATCTGCGTTATCGCGTCTCCACCAACGGCGGACGCTCCTGGCGCTTCGAAGAGCCCATCATTCAAACGGGCGACTACAACGCGCAGCATCCGGTGGCGGGCGTGTGGGTGGGAACGAACGCCATTTATCTCGGCGACGTCGGGTGTTTGCCGATCGTAACGCGGCGGGGCAAGGTGATCGTACCGGCGCAAATGACGGTCGTGGGCGCGGATGGTAAACTGGCCAATCCCGCCGGCGGTTTCACTTATACCGAAGTCGTGGTGTTGATTGGCACTTGGACGGAAACCGGTTGGCTGCGCTGGACGGCCAGTCAGCAGGTGCGGGGCGACGCGTTCCAGACCACGCGCGGATTGATCGAACCCACGTTGGCCGAATTTCCCGATGGACGCATTCTCATGGTGATGCGCGGCAGCAACGGCGGCAAAGCGGATCCCAAATACGAACTGCCCAGCCGGAAATGGTTTTGCGTTTCCAAGGATGGTGGAGAAACCTGGAGCCAGCCGGCCGTGTGGACTTGCACCGATGGCGAAGCTTTCTTTTCACCCAGCAGCATGTCCACGCTTTTCAAGCACTCCAGCGGGCGCGTGTTCTGGATGGGAAATTGGTCCGCAACCAATTGCGAAGGCAATCTGCCGCGCTGGCCGTTGGTTATTGGCGAAGTGGACCCGCGCAGTTTGAAACTGATGCGGAATACCTTGCTCACGCTCGACACGAAGCGTCCCGAAGACGAAACGCAGGGGCGCTTGGACCTTTCGCACTTCACGCTGTTGGAAGATCGGGAAACCAAGGAGATCATCGTGTGCTATCCGCGGGCGCATCACGCGTACCAATCCTACGAATGGGCCACCGTGCACCTGGCGCTGACGGAACGATGAAGTCAGTTGTGGCTTTACAGCAGCGCAAGCGATTGTCAAAACCCGCGATGCGCTTGAAATCAGACGAAGCACACAAGCAAAAGTGGACGAACGAAGAAAAGACTGGGGACATTCTCAAAGAGTCGTGACATTGATCGGTGGAAGAACTTGACGGGGGCCGGGGCGGGGACCATATTGCGCGACATTGCGCTCTGTGGATTGAGTCGTTTTATATCGTATGGCCAAGACGAAACTCAGAACGTCCCGCGCCAAGGCCGCTGCCAGTGAGTCCCGTCGGCGGAAGCGCGCGTCAGCCGCCAAACCGGCACCGCCGTCCCGGACCCGTCAGACTTCATCCGCGCTTTCTCCTCATCTCAAGGAAATCGTCAAAACCCTCGTGCATCTGGCCCGGGAGCAGGGGTATTTGACGAACAGCGATATCCACGACGCGTTGACCGGTTCGCCGGCGTGCGCCGAGGCCAGAGACGAAGTTTATCTCAAGCTTCGCAATCTCGACGTGGAAATCGTGGACCAAGCCGAGGGCGACCGCGGCAAGCCGTCGGATCGGGAGGAGGAGGAAAACAGATCCTCCCTCGATGTGCTGGATGATCCGGTGCGCCTTTATCTCAAACAGATGGGCACGGTCCCGTTGCTGGATCGCGAAGAGGAGGTGGCCATCTCGAAACGCATCGAGGCGGCGGACAAGGAAGTGCGACGGCTCATTTACAGCCTCGGTTTCGCCGGGAAAGAACACCTGGCCCTGGCGGACAAGCTGGTGAGCGAACCGCCCAAGGAACGGTTTGACCGCGTCATCCAGGATCGCAAACTCGATTGCCGCAAACGACACCTCCGCGAACTGCGCCGGTTGCTGAAGCAGGTCCGCGAACTGGACCGCCGGGCCGACGCCAAATGGACCGCCACGCGTCACGCGCGCACCCTCGCCTCGCGCCGGCGCGCGCTCAGCGCTTTCCGTAAAGCGGACAACCAGTTGCAGGCGGTGTTTCCCCAATTTGCCTTCAAACAAAAGGTCATCGAGGAAATGATGTTGGTGGCCCAGAACATCGCCGAAAAATTTTGGCGTCACCAGCAACGGGACGGGGCCGGCAGCGGCGATCAACCACCGGCCTCCGCTCCGGCGCGGCCGCAGGAGGTGCGGCAACAAATCCAGGCCCTCGAAGATCTCGTGCGCATGCCTTGCTCGGATTATTTGCGGGCGTACGCACAACTGGAACAATTCGCGGCTCACTCGGTCCAGGCCAAGACCGAGATGGTGGAGGCGAATCTGCGCCTCGTGATTTCCATTGCCAAAAAATACACCAATCGCGGCCTCTCTTTCCTCGATCTCATCCAGGAAGGCAACATGGGTTTGATGAAGGCCGTGGAGAAATTTGAATACCGGCGCGGCTATAAATTCTCCACCTACGCGACGTGGTGGATCCGGCAGGCCGTCACACGCGCTCTGTCGGACCAGGCCCGCACCATCCGCATTCCGGTCCACATGGTCGAAACCATCAACCGGGTCCTGCGCGCCCAGAAACGGTTGTCGCAGGATTTCGGGCGCGAACCCACGGCGGAGGAACTGGCCGAGGATTTGCAACTGCCCCAGGCGCGCGTTTCGGCCGTGCTGCGCATGGCTCAACAGCCGCTCTCGTTACAGGCCAATCTGGGCGAAGGGGAAGACGGGAGTTTGGGTGATTTTCTCGAGGACAAAGAAGCGGACAACCCCTCCGACCTCACCAGTTACGCCTTGCTCCGGGAAAAACTGGGCGACGTGCTGGCCAGCCTGGCCGAGCGGGAACGGCAGGTTCTCGAACTGCGTTTCGGTTTGACCGACGGCTACCCGCGGACGCTGGAAGAAGTGGGCAAACAATTCCAAGTCACCCGCGAGCGCATCCGGCAGATCGAAGCCAAAGCCTTGCGCAAAATGCGGCATCCCACGCGCATCCGGCAGTTGCACGGTTTCCTGGAGGTCGGCACGAACACGCCGGCCGCGACGCGCACTTGAGGACGTCGCCACTCCCCTGCTCCGCCGGTTGTAATCCAAGTCCTTAACCGGACGGACGGAGAATTCCGCTGTCCGGCAATCATTCCCCTCCTCGCGAGGTAACACGCCATTTTCCGCCCCAACCTCCAGCTCCACACCTGTCCGAAATAATCAAGGGTGTGCAGTCAAACGCACAGTTGTGGCCGTTCTTCCCCGCGTTATCGTGGGCTACGATTATGGCATCCGGCTGGATCATTTCATTTTGCCACGCGGCTTGCCGGGCCCGTCGGGCCCGCTCGGGTTGGGTCGCCGCCCGACAGCGCGGGCGAAACGTCGTTCATCACCATGCCCACCAAGGAACATAAACAACACGCGCGGAGACTGGTCGAGACGCTGGAAGAACGCACCCATGCCGGGCCGCCGGTGGCGGTGGCGGAAATCCAATCCGCCCACGCCTTTCTGCGGGACCATGATTTTTCGGTGGCCAGCGATTATTTCAAGCGGCTGGCGCGCTTGCAGGAACGCCTGCGCACCCGCGTCCCGGCGCCGGCCAAACGCAACTACGGCGGCCAGGCGGCGGGCGATTGGATGCAGGTGCAATCGGTTTATGATCACGTCATCCTGAGCATTTGTTACGACGGCGAGTTCAACTTGCGCCGGGGCCGGATCAAACTCTCGCACCGGTTCAATCAAGCGGGGCGGCTGGACTTTGTGGAACTAAAACTGTTGCGTTCCCTGCAGCCGGAGTTGGATGGCGCGCTCCGGAAACTGTTGACGGTGCGGGATTATCCTCGGGCCCAGAAAGACTGGCGGGCGGCGGAAGCCTTCGCCCTGCGCGTGCTGCCCCGAGAATTGATTTTTCTGCACGCCGACCTCTTCCGTTTTCCCCGGGCGGAAATTCTGGCGTGGCTGATCAACATCGGCCACCGCGCGGTCGCGGACCTGCTCGAGGCGTTGCGCACCAATCAAATCAACGGACGGTCGCGATCGGAGACCCCGGGCACGACGCAGTTGCCGCTGGAAGAACTCCGGACGGACCCCGTCGCCCTTCCGATTCTGAAACGAGCCGCCGCCTTGGAATCCATGGTGGAAGCCGAGAGCCCTGAAACCGTGATTATCCGTTACCGGCATCTCGAACCACCCGCCGCGCACAACTGATTCCGGCGCATTCGTTCCTCCTCATTACCGCCGCTCCGGCTTCACCTGCGGCTCCCCCAACGCGCCCCCGCCAAGCCGCTTGCCCGGCTTGAGCACGCTTGGCACACTGCGCGGCAATGCGCCAACGCCTGCGGGACTGGACCGAACGGCTCGAAACGTTCGTCCTGGAAGTCATCTTCGAGGAACGCCGGGATGCGCGCGCCAGGTTGATGCGCGCGTTCCTTCTGGCGTGCTCCAAACTTTTTGCCGTCGCCGTCAAGACGCGCCGGCTGCTCTACAACGCCCGCATTCTGCGCGACGCGACCCTGGGCGTGCAGGTGATCGCCATTGGTAACCTCACCGTGGGCGGCACCGGGAAAACGCCGGTGGTGGAAAAGTTTGCCCGGGCGTTGCAGGATCAAGGCCGCAACGTCGCCATTCTCTCCCGCGGCTACCGCTCCAAACCCACTCCCCTGCACCGGTTGCTCTGGAACAAACTATTGTTTCGCGGCGACACCACGCCGCCCCGCGTGGTTTCGGACGGCAAATCGCTGCTCTTGGATTCAGAAATGGCGGGGGACGAACCCTACATGCTGGCCTCGAATCTCAAGGATGTGGTGGTGCTGGTGGACAAGAACCGCGTCAAAAGCGGTCGTTACGCCATTGAAAAATTCGGGTGCGACACGCTCCTGCTGGACGACGGCTATCAGTATTGGAATTTGCAGGGGCGGCGGCATGACGTGGTGTTGATTGACCGGCAACAACCCTTTGGTTGCAACGGCCTGTTGCTGCCGCGGGGCACGTTGCGGGAGCCGCCGTCCCATCTGGTGCGCGCCCGCACCCTGTTCATCACCAAGAGCGACGGCCAGACCGCCGAATTGCGCCAGCGCCTCGCGGCGTTGAATCCTCACGCGCCCATCATCGAATGCATCCATCAACCATTGTATCTGGAGGATGTCTTCACCGGCCAGCGGCACGATCTCTCCTTTCTCCAGGGACGCAAGGTGTCATCGCTCAGCGGCATTGCGCAACCGGAGAGCTTCGAGGAAAGCCTCGTCACCCTCGGGGCGGAACTGGTTTACTCGAAACGCTTCGCGGATCACCACCGGTTCACCCCGCAGGAAGTGCTCAACACGATCAACCGCAGTAAAAAGCGCCAGGCCGAGGCCATCATCACCACCCAGAAGGACGCCGTCCGGTTTCCCAAGCTCGACCGGCGCGACCTGCCCATCTACTTCATGCGCGTCGAAATCCGCATCGTCAGCGGCGCGGAGGACTTCGAGGATTGCGTGCGCCGCATCTGTTTTCGCTGATGAACGCAGCCCTCTATTGGTCGGCCCGCGCGCTGGTGACGCTGCTGCAGGCGCTGCCGTTGCGGTGGGTGGCGCGCCTGGGCCGGGGCGGCGGCGCGCTGGCGTATGTTCTGGACGCGCGTCACCGCCGGATGGCGATGCAGAATCTCACCCGGATCTTTGGCGCGGAAAAATCCCCCGCCGAAATTCGCGCCCTGGCGCGGGAGAATTTTCGCCGGCTGGGCGAGAACTACCTGTGCGCGCTGAAAACCGCGGCGATGCGTCCGGCCGACCTCGCGCCGCACCTCGAATTTGTGGGCACGGAAAAATTTGTGCCTCCGCCGGGCATGCCCCCGCAAAGCCGGATTATCGCCATCGGTCACTTTGGCAATTTTGAATTATACGCCCGCTTCGGCCAGTTCGCGCCGGCCTTCCAATGCGCCACCACCTATCGCGCGCTGAATCAACCCGCGCTCAATCGCTTGCTGCAATCGCTGCGGCAACGCTCGGGGTGCCTCTATTTCGAGCGCCGCACCGAAGGCCAGGCGCTCAAGGCCCGCCTGACGGATTCCCGTTTGTTATTGGGGCTGCTCGCAGACCAACGCAGCGGGACCGGCGGCGTGTGGCTCCCGTTCCTGGGACAGATCTGTTTGACCTCCACCGCTCCGGCTACGTTGGCGCTGCGGTATCGGTGCCCGTTGCACACGGCGATTTGTTATCGCGTGGCTCTGGCCCGCTGGCGCATTGAGGTGAGCGACCCCATCCCCACTCACGTCGAGGGACGTCCCCGCGATTCCGCTGGGATCATGCGCGACGTCAATCGCGCCTTTGAAATTGCCGTTCGCCGCGATCCCGCCAACTGGTTTTGGGTCCACGACCGCTGGCGCCCCTCCAAATCCGGCAAACACGAAGCAGCCCTCGCCGCCTTCCAAGAAACGGCCTCCCCCTGATTCGCCCGGCGGGCGCGGACTTGCATTCAACGCGGAGCGACCTGATAGTTTGTCCGTGGAAACCACCATTACCCAGTTGACACAGACCCTGCTGGATTCCTACACGCGAGCCGGCGGCATCAATCATCTGGACGGCAAAAACCTGCCGTCCAAGCGCGCCATCACGACGCTTTCGCGCGATTTGCTGCGGCTGCTGTTCCCCGGATTCTTTGACGAAAAACCGGTGCATTCCTCCGAGATCGCGCCGTTGACCAACGGTCTGCTCAAGGCGGTGCTGGCGCCGTTGGAAAAGGAGATTTACAAGAGCCTCACCTATCTGCCCCCGCCCGAGTATCCGCGGAAAAACCTGCGCGTCGTGGCCCGGCAGTTGACGTTGGAATTGCTCGCCAGCCTGCCGCACATTCGCGAGCGCCTGCAAACCGACATCGAAGCCGCTTACAACGGCGACCCGGCCGCGCTGAGCCGGGAAGAGGTCATTGTGGCCTATCCATTCGTCGAAACCCTGGCGATTCAACGTCTGGCCCATGAGTTGTACCGGCAAAAAGTGCCGCTCATCCCGCGCATCATGACCGAATGGGCGCATGAACGCAGCGGCATGGACCTGCACCCCGGCGCCCAGATCGGCACGCATTTCTTCGTGGACCACTGCACCGGCACCGTGGTGGGGGAAACGACGATCATTGGCAATCACGTCAAAATGTATCAAGGCGTCGGCTTGGTGGCCCGCTCGCTGGCGGCGGGCCAGGCGTTGCGCGGACAAAAGCGGCATCCGACCATTGAAGACCGCGTGACCATTTACGCGGGCGCCACCATCATGGGCGGCGACACCGTGGTCGGTGAAGGCAGCACCATCGGCGCGAATGTGTTTCTCACCACCAGCGTGCCGCCGCATTCGCTGGTGGTTCAGGAGGACGCCAATGTGAAAGTGACCCGCAAAGTGGACCGCACGCGGCGGGAACTCGAGATTCACATCTGAAGCGGGCCCGCCCCTCGCGCGGATCACCCCGTTTGCCAATCCAGCCATCCCATCGCGGGCCCGACCGCGCCGCCACTCGAACCCGCGGGTTTGCCTGTTGTCCGGCGCTTCGTTAGTTTGACGCCATGCTTACACTCGAACACCTCGCGGCATTGGTTGAAGCCCACCGCGCCGTCATCCCGGCCCGCGTGTCGGATTTTACCCTCGGCGGCCGGTCATTCGATTTCAACACCCGTCCGGCGATCATGGGCGTGGTCAATCTCTCCGCCGATTCCTGGTATCGCGAGAGCGTCTGCCTGACGACTGAAGCCGCCGTCCGCCGGGGCCGTCAGTTGGCCGCCCAGGGCGCGGACCTCGTGGATCTTGGCGCCGAATCCACCCTCGCCCATGCCGCCCGCGTGGACGACGCCAGCCAAACGAGCCGGCTGCTGCCCATCCTCAAAGAATTGCGCGCGGCGGGGATCCTGGTCTCGGTGGAAACTTACGCGCCGGCGGTCACCCGCGCCTGCCTCGCCGCCGGCGCCAATCTCCTCAACCTGACCGGCACGGATCACACCGCGGAATTGTTCCGCATGGTCGCGGACCATGACGCCGCCGTGATCCTTTGTTATGTGCAGGGCCGGAACGTCCGCGAAGTGGGCGACTTCGATTTCCACGCGGACCCGACGGCGTCCATGCACGATTATTTTGCCCGCCAGATCGAAACCGCCCGGCGCCACGGGGTGGAAAAAATCCTCATTGATCCGGGGCTGGGCTTTTACTACCGCAACCTGCAGGACAGCGCCGTGCGTGTGCGTCATCAGATGAATGTCTTCCTGAACACCTTCCGCCTCCGCACGCTCGGGGTGCCGGTCTGCCATGCGTTGCCCCATGCCTTTGAATTTTTTGGCGAGGAAGTGCGTTGCGCCGAACCGTTCTTCTGCGTGCTGGCGGCGCTCGGAAAAACCGACCTGTTCCGCACTCACGAAGTCCCGCGCATCAAGGCCGTGCTCGATACCCTGCGCGTTTTCTGAACGCCCAGCAAAACTTTGTTGCAGATGCAACAAAGTTTTGAACAAGGGTGAAGGTCAGTTGGCTGACGGGGAAGGACGGAAAGTCCGAATGAAAATAGGCTGGGGCAACCACACACAAAATTCCCAAACCCTGAACGGGCGGCGGGAACCCTAACCGCCGCCGCGCCCGGCAACCGCCGCGCTGCTACCGTTTTTGCACATGGAACACGCCTTCCTCCTCCGAGGCCGCCACCCAGGCGCGGAGGATGCCCAACCCATAACCGGCCAGCAACGTCCCCAGGGAGGCCGCCTGGTGGCGATAGGAAAAAAACAATTGGATGCTTTCCCCGGATTGAAACGCCACCGGCTCGCCCGCCACGATTACCTCCCGGGACCGCGTGAAATGGAAGCGCGCCACCACCCGTTTCAAGCCGCTGCCCGCGGGATCGGTTTCCACCGTGAACCGCAGTTCGCCGTCGCCGCGCTCGAAGCCCAGGTCGAGCAGGAAGGTCAGCAGCCAGTCGCGCGTGAGCGAGTTGTCATACTGCGGTAAAATCCGGCGCAACCCGGCGGCATAATCCGGGCCGGGCGCGAGGTTGGCGCTTACCAGCAGCGTGTCGTCGGACCGGACCAAGGCGGCCAGTCGGGGCAAAATTTGTCCCGGCTCAAAATTCGGCAGCATCCCGAAAAACGTGATCACCCGGGCCGCCGTCGGCGGCGCGGAAACCGTCAACGCCGGGATCAGATTATCCGCCGCCGCCAGATCCCCGACCAACGGGAAACAGGGCAGCTCCGGGAGCGCGTCCCGCGCGGTTTGACGCGCCACCAACGTCATCGCCACGCTCACGTCGCACGGCACGTAGGCCACTTGGCGTCCCGCCGCCTGCAACTGGCGCAGCAGGCGCGTATCCTTCTGGCCGCCGCCGCAACCCAGCCCGATGACGTGAACCTGCGGCGCGGTGATCCGCGGCGCCGTTTCCGCAAACGCCCGGTCATAGAGCGCCACAACCGCTGCATCGGTGCGCGCGGGTGAAAGCGCCTGATGCAACGCCAGCCATTTTTGCGTCTGCTTGACGCTGTCATAATGGAACTTGTGGTTCACCCGCCGGGTGCGCAGGGATGCGAGCAAATCGTCCCGCACCCGCTCGGGGAACTGGCTGCGATGCACGGTCACTTGAGCGAGGTCAGACATAATTCATCAGGCTGGATGCACCATTGCATTGGGCGGTTGTCATACGCCCCCGCTTCTACCCGAAACCGCCCCCGCCAGCAAGCGCCCCAATCCCGGCCGGCGGGCTTACGCGATGAGGCCGGCGGCCTGGAAGCTGAAATGGGCTTTTTTGGCGACGATGATATGGTCGAGGACGCGGAGGCCTAGGATCGTGGCGGCTTCGGTGAGGCGGGCGTGGGCGCGGCGGTCGGCGTCGCTGGGGTGCGGGTCGCCGTGCGGGTGGTTGTGAACGAAGATGACGGCGGCGGCGCGGTCGGCAATCACGTCGGCGAAGACTTCGCGGGGGTGGATGGGCGATTGATCGAGCAAACCGATGGTGACGGTGCGTTTGGCGATGACTTCGTGGGCGCCGTTCAGGGAGAGGCAGAGGAAATGTTCCTGCGGTTTGCCGGCGATGTCGGCGACGAGCGGCAGGACATCTTCGGCGGTGATGATCTTCACGGTTTCGCGCAGCAAATACCGCCGGGCCAGCTCGAAGGCGGAGAGGATTTGCGCGGCCTTGGCCAGCTTGATGCCGGGCACGGCGGTGAGCTGCGCCAGCGTCAGGTTTTCTTTGTGTTCGCGGATCAACCCGGCGACCTGCCGGGCCATCGTGCGGACATCAATGCCGGAGGTCCCGCGCCCGAGAATGGCGGTCACGAGTTCTTCGTCGGTGAGGGCGGCCGCGCCGCGTTCCCGCAGTTTCTCGCGCGGCCGGTTGTGTTCCGGGAGGTCTTTGATGGTTTTCACGGGGTTGAGTCTGACGGTTCCGACTTGGCCGACGCATCCGACACGGCGGACGGCGCGCCCCAAATCTCGGCGAGTTTGGCGGCGAGTTTCTGCTCCATCCGCGCGATCAATTCCCGATTCGCTTCGACCAGCGCCCGCTCCGCCTCCAACTCGGCGACGATCTCGCGCTGGATGGAGAGAGGTGGGAGGGGGACATCGAAGGCGCGAATCTGTTGGTAGTTGAGCGCCTGTCGCGAAGCACCACTTTGAATTCGCATGATGTAGTCTTGAAAGGATGGCTGATTGATTAAGAAACTCAGATATTCCGGCTCCACTTTGCCATGCTGAAGACGGATTATGCATACGTGCTGATTTACGTTTGCCTCAGCTTTCTTGCGAAAAACAGCGCAGCGGCCGATGGATGCCCCTGTAATATTCAGCAGCACGTCGCCACATTTCACCTGCGACCGAGACATTTCTTTGTGAGTTTCATGTGTGATAAAGGCTGCATCAGAGAAATCACACTCGCCAACGAGAATGTTTTGGCTTCGGATGAAGAGCACCCCTTCCGAAACATACGTCTTCTTTCCACCAAGGGGTGTGATACCACTTGCAACAAGATTAGCGCAGTCGCCCAACTTTACCATTGGCCACTTGGGATCAATGCGGAGGGTGGGTTTGTAGTGGGTGAGGATTTGGCGGGCGGCTTCGATGATCTGGCGGTAGCCCTCCAACTCCGCCACCAGCCGCTCCTGCTCCGCCAGCGGCGGGAGCGGGATTTCGTAGTTTCGCACGAACGAAAGAGCCAAACGCTGTTGGCCGGCTGTCCCTGTCATATTCTTGACGCCACGCTCGCGGAACTTTTTTGACGAGATAAAGTAGTAGAGCAATTCCGGCAACAGCCGCTGCGTATCTGCACGAAGAACAATAAACTCCGTCGAGCCAAAGCCGATTCCGTTTCGGAGGCCGCGTGCGATGCCGGCTTTCCCGTTCTCGAAGCAAGGCGTGATTTTTGCCAGAAGTACGTCGTCATTGCGGAAATAGGTATAGCCCTTGATAACTTCGGAGCCCGGCTTTGTTTCAACAGTGTCGAAGGACGGTTGATGTTCGCGCAGTTGTGACATCGGCACGAAGCTGACGTCGAAATCACCCTTTAATTCGCTTTTTGGTGGGTTGATCTGACAGACAGATTCAATTCTCACCATCGGCCACTTGCCGGGGCGGACTTCGACGGCGCGGTAGCGGTCGCCCGACAAACTGATGTCCGGCGCGGCCAGCAGCCGTTTTCGCGGGACGGCGTGAGCCGAGCCAGTCTGATCGGTAGAACGCGTCGGACGGGGAGCGGACTTCCATTCTTGCAGCGCGCGGAGGGCGGCGGGCAGGTCGTTCTTTTCGATCGGTCTTCGTTGCGCGCCGAGGTCGAAGCCGTCGTTCTCGATTTTCACGAAGAGCACATCCGCGGCGCGCCGGGCCAGGGCGCGGTCGAGGAACAGGATGCTGGTCTTGACGCCCGAATACGGATTGAACACGCCGGCGGGCAGCGAGACCGCCGCCCAGAGGTAATTTTCCACCAGCATTTTGCGCAGGTTTTTGTAGGCGTTCTGGCTCTGAAAGATGATGCCTTCGGGCACGATGATGCCGGCGCGTCCGCCGGGGTTGAGGTGCTCGGCGATGTAGTCCACGAAGAGCACTTCGCTGCGTTTGGCTTTGATGGAAAACCGCTGGTGCGGGCGGATGCCGCCTTTTGGGGTCATGAAGGGCGGGTTGGCCATGATCACGTCGTAGCGTTCGTCCCAGCGTTCCTCGCTGGTGAGCGTGTCGTACTCGTGAATGACCGGGTTGGGGAAGCCGTGGAGGTAGAGGTTCACGCGGGAGAGCCGCACCATGTCGGGCGCGATGTCGTAGCCGCAGAAGTTGGTCATCAGCCGGGCGCGTTCGTCGGGGGTGAGGGGAACAGTCGGACGGGGTGGACGGGGCGGACTATTCGGACAATTTTCGGCGAGGATGTGTTTATAGGCGGAGATGAGGAAGCCGGCGGTGCCGCAGGCGGGGTCGAGGAGGGTCTCGTGTTTCTGCGGGTCCATCACCGTCACAATGAAATCTATGATGTGGCGCGGGGTGCGGAACTGGCCGGCATCGCCCTGGGTGCCAAGGACGCTGAGCAGGTATTCGTAGGCGTCGCCGAGCCGCTCGCTGTGTTCGTAGGTGAAGCCGTTGATTTCCTTGAGGAACAGGTTGAGCGTTTCGGGGTCGCGGTAGGGCAGAAAGACGCCTTTGAAGATGTCGCGGAAGAGTTGCGGGATATTTTGGTTCTGGTTCATCCGCTCGATGCCCTCGGCGTAGAGCGCGAGGCGTTCGTGGCTGCCGAGGCGTTTGTCGAGGAGGTTGGTCCAGCGGTATTTCCTGAAGTTGCCGGTGAAGAAGCTCGCCTTGCCGCCAAGTTCTTCGGATTGGCGGTCCATGTCGTCCATGAACTTGTAGATCAGCGCGATGGTGATCTGCTCGACCTGCGATTTGGGGTCGGGCACCTTGCCGACGAGAATGTCGCGGGCGCTGTCGATGCGGGCTTTGGTGGGGGCGTCTAACATGGGCGTGTTCCTTTGCAGTCGGGGTAGCCGGTGCAGCCCCAGAAGGCCTGGCCGGCATGCGGGCCTTGGCGGGCGGTGCGCCGGCGCATGGGTTTGTTGCAGCGGGGGCAGAGCGGGGCGGCCGGGGTGTGCGGTGCGTCGGACGGGGCGGACGGGGCGGACTTTTCGGACTGGTCGGACCGCGACTTTGTGCGGGCGGCGTAGAGGCGCTCGGTGAAGCCGCCTTTTTCCAGAAAATCTTGTTCGAGGCGCTGGAGCTGCCGGCGGAGGAGGTAGCTGGCCTGGTTGATCAGGCAGAGCATGGTGTTTGCGGCGACCTCGGGTGGGGCGGTCTTGAGGTTGGACAGGTCTGACTTGTCTGACGAATCGGACAAACGGTGCCGCACCGCCAGCGCTTCTGGTGAATCCTTCGGCCAGAGGCGGAGGCCGCGCTGACGGAGGAAATCCTCAAAATCACGCATCAGTTCTTCGAGGCTGGCGCGGGCCACGTTGGTGAGCTTGAGTTCGGTCTTTTTGGAAGTGCCGGAGGCCACGCTGGCTTCGGCGATGTTCTGCACGCCGCTGCGGGCGGCTTGCACCATTTGGTCGTGGGTGCGGCTGCGCTTTTCGATGAAGCGGTCACAGAAGATCAACGTGCCGTCATAGGCCAGTTCCGCAACCTGGAAACTGCGGAGTTTCCGGTAACCGCCATGGGGTGGCAGGAGTGGGTCGTTCATGACAGGAACTGGTTCAACGGAACATAATCTTTCACGTACTCGGGGATGACGTCGCGCCATTGGCCGAGGGCGCGGATGTCGTCCAGCGAGACTTTCGGGTTATCGGCGAATCGTCCGAACTCGCGGGTGTCCATGATCTGCCGGACGCCGCCATCGGTGACGTAGGCTTTGAAGAACTGGCGGATGACCGGCAGATGGGCGGCGCCGGGGCGGTGGATGGAAACAAACTTGGCCAGTTCGTCTTCGAGCAGTTCGTCCCTGGTCTTGAAGCGGTCAATTTCACCGAACACTTTGGCGAGCACCTCACGGAGCGTGATGCGGCGGTCGAGGGAGACGGCCCTCCGGAGTTTGTCGAGGTTGAAGAAATCTTCGGGCTTGTTGAACAGGTCGCGGGCGACGATTTCCTCCGCGCCCTGAATGTCGCCGCGCTCGTACCGGGCGCGCACTTCGGGCGCGGCTTTGACCTGGTCCTCGAACCGCTCGAAGAACTTGCGGTCAATCTTCATGCCGTAGGCCGGCACGGCGTACTCAACCCGGGACTTCAGCGGGTCGGGATCAACATTGGTGTAGTCGGTGGCGGGCGCCGGACAAGTCTGACCGACAGGGCCGGCCGGACTGGCTGGTTTGAGCGGCGGGAGTTTGATGGTTTCGTCGTAATTGAACTTTTCCTCGAAGTATTCGCAGTTGGCGAAGAAATCGAAGAGCTTGAACTTCTCCTTCGCTTGCGCGTGCTTCTCCGGGCCCTCCCGGAAGCGGAACGTGAACTTGCGCGTGCCGCGGCCTTTGATCTGGATGAAGTCAGTCGGGGAAAAGACGGGGCGGAGCAGGGCGAGGTTGAGCAGGTCTTCACAATCGTAGCCGGTGGTCATCATGCCGACGGTGACGCAGACGCGCGTCTTGGCGCTGAGGTAGCCGTCGAGAAACCGGGTGTGGCCGTTGAGGTTGTTGTTGGCGAAACTGACGGCCATTTGCTGGGCGTCGGGGATGACGGAGGTCACCTGGACGGCGAAGTCGGAGTGGTACTTGCCGGGGAACAGCGCATGGGCGAGTTCATTCAGCTTTTGGGTGATGCGGGTGGCGTGATCCTGCCGCACACAGAAGACGATGCTCTTGCCAATCTCGCCGCTGAGCGGATCGCGCAAGGCGTTTTTCAGGAACGTCTCGCAGAAAACATGGTTGGTTTCATCCGAGAAAAATTTCTTCTCGAAATCCCTGCTGAAGAAGGTTCGCTCGACCAGTTCGCCGTCTTCGTTCTCGACCGGAACGGAGTAGCCTTCGTCGGCGAGCAGTTGGGTGGTGATCTCGGTGCGGGCGTCCACGACGACTGGATTCAGCAGGAAGCCTTCGCGCACGCCGTCAATCAGGCTGTAGCGGAACGTCGGGATGCCGCTGGCGCAGCCGAAGGTCTTGTAGGTGTCGAGCAGTTGGCGGCGCTCCCATTCGCGCGGATCGCGGGCGTGGATGCGGGCGGGGTCAATTTTTTTGAGGTAATCCTTCGGCGTGGCGGTGAGGCCGAGTTTGTAGCCGATGAAATACTCGAACACGGCGCGGCTGTTGCCGCCGATGGACCGGTGCGCTTCATCCGAGATCACGAGGTCGAAATCGGTCGGTGAGAAAAGGCGGCGGTATTTGTCGTTGAACTGGAGGCTTTGGACTGTGGAGACAACGATCTCGGCTTTGCGCCAGTCGTCGCGGTTGTCCTTGTAGATGACGGTGCGGTAATCGTTTTTCAGGTAGCGGACGAACGCTTTCCACGCCTGATTCTCCAATTCGATGCGGTCCACGAGGAACAAGACGCGCTGGGCGTTGCCGGAGCGCATGAACAGCTTGATGACGGCGGCGGCGGTGAGGGTCTTACCGGTGCCGGTGGCCATTTCGAAGAGGAAGCGGGTCTGGCCTTGCGCCACCGCGGTTTGCAGCGCGGCGACGGCGCGAAGCTGATACGGGCGCAGGAACTTCAGATCGGCTTCTTTGATGTAGGCGGCGTGCTGGATGGGATCGCGCCAGCGCGGGTCGTTCCGGTAGTGCGCATTCTGGGTGATCGCGATGAAATCCTCGGCGACCTTTTCGGCGACGAGCCGGTCGGGGTTGGGCTGGAAAGTGTGGAACTGACCGAGGGAAACCGGCGTCGGGAACTCGGTGATGATGGTCGGGTTGCCGGCTTCCAAGTCCCAGAAGTAATGCAGGTTGCCGTTGGAAAGGATGATGAAGCGGACGTTCTGCGCGCGGGCGTACCGGCGGGCCTGTTCTTTGCCGGTGAGCGGATCCAAGCTCTCACGCTTGGCCTCCAACACGGCAATCGGAAAACCACGCTCATCCAAGAGCAAGTAATCAATGAACCCGTTGGCGGTCTTCTCGAAATCGTCCCCGAGCGCGTCGAGCGTTGTCTGCTTCAGTTTGGCGCCGGCTTCGAGTCTGACGTTGGCCGGCCCTTTTGCGTCATCAAAAAACCGCCAGCCCGATCGCTGGAGCAGCTCATTGATGCGGATGCGTGCTTTGGCTTCTTTGCCGGCCATGGGTTGTTCGCTCGCGCGCGCGATTCGGCCGCGCCGGGGGCAGCCCGTCCGGATCGGGACGGCAGCCGAAGCCACGCGAATTGGTTTTGTAAAATTATTCCCGCCGTTTTGTTTTAACGGACGCGGATAGCTTACGCCGGACCAACCGCGTTGCAAAGCACCGGTTTACGCCGGCGGCGGTTGAGGGAAGGCCCGTTTCGCCGCCGCCGGGGGAAGCAACCCGGCGTTCCCGGGCAATTTTTGTGAAATACTTTTGAATGGACAAAGGCCTCCGGTTTTCTTTCTAGTAAGCGACTGTTTCGGTGGATGAACCGGATGATTGGCAGACCGCATGGATAAAATAAAATCGCCCAATCCGAAAGGCCCGACGCCTTCGGCCAGTTTGACGGGAAAAAGCGCGCCCGCCGGGGGGGCGCCGGGGCCGATGCCGCCCCTGTTCCGCCGGATTGACTGGTTGACCTTTGCCGTGACGACCCTGGTCGTCATGATCGGCTATGCTTGGACGCTCGCACCGGATTTGACCCTGGAAGATTCCGGGGAACTGGCGGTGGCCTCGTACTACGCGGGGATTCCGCATCCGCCGGGGTATCCGGTGTGGACGATTTACACCTATTTTTGGAGCCTGATTCCCTTCAGTAACATCGCCTGGCGGGTGGCGTTGGGCAGCGCCTTCGCCGGCGCGCTGGCGTGCGGGTTGCTGGGGCTGATCGTTTCGCGGGGCAGCAGCATGCTCATGGAGGGCATCGAAGAATTGCGGACGATGACCGGCAAATGGGAGGGGGCGATTTGCGTGGTGTCGGGTTTTGTGACGGGCGGCCTGCTCGCGTTCAACGGCTTCATGTGGAGCCAATCGGTCATCGTGGAGGTGTACTCGTTCAGCGTGCTGTCGCTGGTGCTGGTGCTGCTCTGTCTGTTGCGGTGGATGTACGCGCCCGAGCAGAAACGGTATCTCTACTGGTTGTTCTTCCTGTTTGGGATTTGTTTCACCAACCATCAATCGCTGCTGGTGGCGGCGATGGGCATTGAAGTGGCCATCCTCGCGGCGCGCCCGGCGTTGGGCCGGGATTTTCTGCTGGCCAACAGCCTCTGTTACCTCGGCGGCCTGGTCCTCAAGGCGGCGGGTCAACTGACCACGTTCAACAGTCCGCCCGGCCAGATGAACATGATGTTCGTCATCTTCAACCTGGTGGGACTGGCTTCGCTGGCCGGCCTGGGGTGGATGGTGGCGCGCACCCAAAAACTGTTGACGGAATGGCGGCCCGTGTTGATCAGCGGCTTGTTGTTCCTGGTCGGCGCCGGGTTCTATCTGTACATGCCGGTGGCCGGCATGACGAATCCGCCGATGCAATGGGGCTATCCGCGCACGGTGGAAGGGTTCGTTCACGCGCTCACCCGGGGCCAGTATGAGAAGGCTAATCCCACCAATTTTTTGAATGATCCCGGTCGTTTCGTCGCGCAACTGGGCGGATTGGTGGAGCAAGCGGCGGAGGAGTTTAGTTGGGTATTTCTGCTGATCGCGCTGGTGCCGTTCCTGTTCCTCCGCCGCATGCAACACCGGGAACGCGCCTGGCTGATTGGGGTGACCGCCATCTACCTCTGCCTGGGGGTGTTGTTGATGATCTTGTTGAACCCGCCGCCCGACCGGGCCGCCCGGGAATTATTGCGCGTCTTTTTCACCGCGTCCCACGTGTGCGTGGCGTTGCTGGTGGGATACGGCCTGACACTGATCACCGCCTACATGGCCACCCAATACACCCGTTTCCGCCTCTGGGGCCTGCTCGGCGGCGCGGTGGCTTTCGCGCTGGCCTTCTTCTCCCTCACCCTGACCACGGAATCCATGTTCGGCGGCGAGGGGAAAGGCAATTCGCTGGGGGTGTTGTGGGAGGGCATCGGGAACGCCTTTTCGCCCCATCAGTACGGGTTGCCGATCTTTGCCGGCTTGCTGTTGCTGGGGATGACCGTGGTCTTCGTGGTGGGGGTGGCGGTGTATCGTCAGCGGGCGCCCCTGATGATCACCCTGGCCATGTTCGCCGTCATGCCCGGTTATTCGCTCATGAAGAACTGGTTCGAGAACGAGCAGCACGGGCACTTGTTCGGCTATTGGTTCGGGCACGACATGTTCACGCCGCCGTTCAAGGCGCCCGACGGCACGCTCAGTTATGATCCGGAATTGCGCGCCAAGCTGCGGCAGGATCCGGAACAGGTCAAACTCATCTACCCGGAGATGGCCCGCAACGCGGTCCTCTACGGCGGCACGGATCCCGGCCGGTTCTGCCCCACCTACACCATTTTCTGCGAAAGCTTCACCCCGCCGCGCTGCAAACCCAAGGATCCGCTCTATGACCGGCGCGACGTGTACATCATCACGCAAAACGCCCTCGCCGACGGCACATATCTGATGTACATCCGCGCCCACTACAACAAGAGCGATCAGGTCAAATACGACACCCCGTTCTTCCAGCAACTGCTCCGGCCCGCGTCCGAAATCCGGAGCGATTACAAGACAAATGGTTTGGCGCGCCTGGCGGGGGCGTTGTTGGATCGTCCGCTCACGGCGTTGGGAGACGCCATTGAGAAAAACCGGCGCGCGGGATCATCGTACTTCACCGCCGCGGATCTGGCCGATGCATTCCCCGCCAAACTGCGCGGGGCGGCGGACCCGCTGTCCCAGTTTTTAGTGGCCAACCTGCGTCCCGGGACGCAGCGGTTGCTGGACGAGCCGAAAAAAATCCAAGCGGCCAAACGCGCGCTGGCCACCGACCTGAACGGCCTGTTGGAACGCGAGTTGATCCGGGCCCGTCAGATCGCCAAGAAACGCGCCGCGTTGGCGGCCTTGGAGGAAAAATTCTTCGGCAGCACGCCCAGCAAACGGCAGAAACGCCAGGTCGAATCGTTGCGCGCGGCGATTGAGGAACTGGCCCAGCCCGGTCCGTTGTACACCCCGGACCGGTTTGCCCAAGTATCGTTGTCGGATTATCTGCTGGCGTTCATCCGGCAGAATCCGCAAAGCCACACCCGCATCCGGCTGAACCGGCTGTTGTTGGAGGCGGCTTATCCAGACTTGATCGCGCGCAGTCCGGGCGGCGTTTATCCCGATCGCGAAATCTTGATCGCCACGCCGGAGGATTCGCAACGCTGCTTCCACGATTATCTGGAGGACGCCCAGCGCCGGCTCCGGCTCAACCAACTCAAGCCGGGCGAAAACGTGCAATTGGTCGGCCAGGGGGACGACCAGCGGGTCCAGGTTTCCGGCCAGGTCGCCGTCATGACTATCAACGGTCTGCTGACAAAGGTCATGTTTGATAAAAATCCGGAGAACGAGTTTTACGTGGAGGAAAGTTTTCCGCTGGACTGGATGTATCCCCATCTGACGCCGTTCGGGATCATCATGAAAATCAACCGCGAACCGTTGGCGGAGTTGTCCGAGGAAATCCTCCAGCGCGATCATCATTTCTGGGCCGAGTATTCGGAACGGCTCATCGGCAACTGGATCACCTACGACACGCCGGTGAAAGAAATCGCCGAGTTTGCCGAGCGCCTGTATTTGCGCCGCAACTTCACCGGCTTCCGGGGCGACCGCAAGTTTGCCCGGGATGACCAGGCGCAAAAGGCGTTCTCCAAATTACGCAGTTCCATTGCCGGCATCTACGCCTGGCGGGTGGCCGAGGCCACCACCAAACTCTTTCATCTGCAGACCCGGCCGCCCGAGGAACAGGCGGCGTTGCGCGGGGAAATCGCCCGCTGGAGCGCCATCCGCGACCGCTTGATCAAGGAGACGGATTTCGCGTTCCGACAGGCGTTCGCCTTCTGCCCCTACAGTCCGGAAGCCGTGTTCCGGTACTGTCAACTTTTGCTTTCGCTCAACCGCGTGGAGGACGCCCGGTTGGTGGCGGAAACCTGCCGCAAACTTGATCCCTACAACGCGCAGGTGGTGGATCTGGTCAAACGCCTCGAGGAAGCCCGTACTTCGGGTCATGCCGTCGCGCCCGCCACCCCGGACATCCTCGCGGCCATGGAACAGGAAGTGGCCCAGCACCCCACCAATTTTCAAACCGTACTGAATCTGGCCGCCAATTACATGGGACTGGGCCAGACCGGGCGCAGCTATGAATTGTTGGATGGCTTGTTGCATCATCCCCAGGCGGACGCCAGCGCCGTGCTGGCCGTCGCTCAGGCGTATTCTTCCGTGCAGGATTTTCCCAAACTGGAAACGGTGCTGGAACGGCTGGTGCAGCTTTCCCCGACGCAACCCGAGGCGTGGTACGATCTGGCCGCCATCAAGGCCTTTCTCGGCAAGACGGCGGATTGCCTACCGCCGTTGCGCCAGGCATTGGCCCTGAGCGACGACCGATTGAAGACGGATGCCAAGCAACGCGATTTGCGGGCCGAAGCCCTCAAAGACGCGCGCTTTCTCGGCGTCCACGCCAACGCCGAATTTCAGGCTTTGATCAAACAAAAACCGTAACTTCCCGTTCGCTTCACTCCGGCAACCCCGCGCGGCGGCGGCGCCACACCGCAGCGCGCGGTTGCTCCCGACTCCGGGATGGTTTATGCTCCGGGCTGGTTTTTTCGGTGATTCATTCATGAGTAAGACAGCATTAAAACAGGCAACGCCCGCGCCGCCGACCCCGGCCGCTGCGCCGGCCGGCCCCGACGCCTCGGCGGCCGCAGCCGCAACTCCGGGCCCGGAAGAAATGGACCTCGAAGCCCTCAAAGAACAGGCGGCCAAAGCGGCGGAGCATTGGGACCGTTTTTTGCGGGTCTCGGCGGATTTCGATAATTTCCGCAAACGGGCGCATCGCGAAAAACAGGAAGCGATCAAATACGCCAACGAATCGCTCATCACCAAGTGCATCCCGATTCTGGACAGCTTTGACGCGGCGCTGGCCGCGCCGCCGGCCCCGGCGGATTCCGTCGCCGAGGCGTTACGCGCGGGGCTCGCCCTCGTGCAACAACAATTCAAAGCCGTTTTGACCGAAGCGGGCGTCGAGGAAGTGGATGCCACCGGGCAGCCGTTCGATCCCCACTGGCATGAAGCCGTGGCCCAGCAGGACAGCGCCGAACTGCCCGAGGGCCAGGTGCTACAACAACTGCGCAAAGGCTACAAATTACGCGACCGCCTGTTGCGGCCGGCCAGCGTGATTGTCGCCCGCAAACCCACCGCCTGACGCGCTCCGCAGGGCCATGGCCAAACGCGATTATTACGAAATCCTGGGAGTGCCGCGCACGGCCGAAGCCGAGGAGATCAAGAAGGCCTATCGCAAACTGGCCATCAAACATCATCCCGACAAAAACCCCGGCAACAAGGGCGCGGAGGAGAAATTCAAGGAACTCAGCGAAGCGTATGAGGTCCTGAGCGATCCGCAAAAGCGCGCCGCCTACGACAGCTACGGCCACGCGGCGTTTGATCCGCGCACGCGGGCCGGGGCCGGACCGGCGTGGGGCGGGGGTTTCCACGATCCGTTTGAAATTTTCCGTGAGGTGTTTGGCGCGGGCGCCGGCAGTTTCTTTGACGGGTTCCTGGGCGGCACCCGCGGCGATGCCAACGCCCCCCAACGCGGCGAGGATTTGCGTTACGACCTGGAACTGGACTTTGAGGAGGCCGCCGCCGGTTGCGAACGGGAAATCACCGTGCCCCGGCTGGAACGGTGCGATCAATGCGACGGCTCCGGGGCGCAGCCGGGTTCCCGCATCCGCACCTGCAGTCACTGCGGCGGCCGCGGCCAGATCATTTCGTCCCGCGGAATTTTCAGCCTGGCGCAAACCTGCCCGCAATGCCAGGGAGCGGGCCGGGTGATCGAACGTCCCTGCCGGACCTGCCGCGGTGCCGGGCGCCGCGAACGCGCCAGCAAGATCACGTTGCGCATTCCCGCCGGGGTAAACACGGGCGCGCGCCTGCGCTCCGCCGGCAATGGCGAAGCCGGTTTGCGCGGCGGACCACCGGGCGATTTGTATGTCATCCTGCACGTCCAACCGCATGATATTTTTCATCGGGACGGCGACGATCTGCTCTGCGAGGTGCCCATCAATTTTGTGCAGGCGACCCTGGGAGCGGAGATCGAAGTGCCGACGCTGAACGGCAAGGCGACCATCAAAGTGCCGCCCGGCACCCAACCCGGCACCCTGTTCCGGCTCAAGGGCAAGGGCGTACGCAACGTGCAAGGCTACGGCCACGGCGATCTGCACGTCCGGATTCAGGTGGAAGTCCCCACGCACTTGAGCGCGGCGCAACGGGCCAAACTGGAGGAATTCGCCGCCTTGTGCAGCGGCAAGGAAAATCCGCGCACACAAAGTTTCTTCGAAAAGGCCCGGCGCCTGTTTCGTTGACCACACCCGTTGGGGCCGGATCGCCGGGGAAAATCCGGCGCCACCTACCGGGGAAGCTCCGCCAACGCGATGGGCAACGGCGCGATTTACGATCGCGGCGATCGGCTCGTCATCGGCGGGACTTGGCGATGCTTGTCCGCGCGACGAGGTTGTGTCCGAGAAAAATGTTGGGCTGAAGGCAAGTTTTCGCGTGACAGAGCGGCGGAGGTCACTATATTCCCCTGCGCCTGACGACCCCATGGTCTAGCGGTTAGGACACCACCCTTTCACGGTGGTAGCCAGGGTTCGATTCCCTGTGGGGTCGCCATTTTTATTTCTCGTGTATGCGCCCCCCCGCTCCCGATCTCAAAACCGCATTCGTCTGCGTGGTCTAATCCGCAACGGCCATATCCATGTCGTGCGTGTAATAAAGAATGCGCCCGCAGTTGGTGCAGGTGATCAATTCCTGACCGGCGCGACAGGACACAATCACCTGCGCCGGCAAGCGCATGTGGCATCCGCCGCAAACGCCGTGTTGGATGCCCACGACGATGGTATCGCCGCGGGAACGAATCAGCCGTTCGTAGCGCTGCCGGGCGGACTCTTCCACGGCGGCCGCCAGTTCCTCGCGGTTTTGCCGCAACTGGTCCCATTCGGCCTTCAGACTTTGTTCCCGCGCGTTCAAGCCCGCCAGTTGATCCTCCACAAAGGCTTGCGTCTGGGCCACTTCCCGGGTGAGGCGATCCACCTCGCGTTGCGCCGCTTCGCCTTGTTCCATTAAATCCAGTTCGCGATCCTCAATCTGCCGGATGGCCTCCTGACAACCTTCAATGGCCTGGGTCAGGGCGCGGTATTCCTCGTTTTTACGGGTTTGCAACTGCTGGTTGGCGTAGCGGGCGATGAGTTCTTTTTTGGCTTCCACGTCCAGTTCGAGTTGCCGGCGCTCGGCTTCCAACTCCATGACGCGTTGCTTCCCGGCCTCGTGCGCGGCTTGCGCCGCCGCCAGCCGCTGTCCCAAGGCTTGGCGTTCGGGTTCGATGCGGGCCAGTTCCGATTCGGTGCGGCGGATGTGGCGGTCGCGGTTTTGCAGAATCAACAGTTTCTCAATGGCCTCAAGCATGTAACGCGCACAGGCTACCGGGGGAAGCCGGTCAAGTCAATGCGGGCGCCGCAATCCGTCCCGGGCGCGGCGCTCGACCGCCAGTTTTTCCCAAGTTTTTTCATCTTTTCCACTTGCGTCCGCCGCTGGGCGCGCTTAAATGGACGCGCAATTCGGACAAGTTTAACCGAACAAAAATCAAACACACAAAAAAATCGTATGGCAAAAGCACTGTCAAAATCGCAGGTCGCATCCGTCCTGGCCGAGAAGGTTGGCATCACCAAGAAACAAGCGGTGCAGTTTCTGGATGAGCAGGCCGCTCTCGCTTACAAGAACGCCAAAAACACTTTCACGCTGCCCGGCCTCGGCAAGCTGGTCCTCGTGAACCGCAAAGCCCGTGTCGGTCGGAATCCGATGACGGGAGAAAGCATCAACATCCCCGCCAAGCGGGTCGTCAAATTCCGCATCGCCAAAGCCGCGAAGGACGCCATTCTCGGCACCAAGTAAATTACGTCTGTGCACCGGGCACTCTGAGGGTTCAGGGTGCCCTTTTTTATTTACCGCGGACCACGGGGACATTCCCCCCGGCGGCGGCGGACGGAATTATTCGACGATGAAAATTGGCGTGGTCGGCTGCGGCGCCGTGGGCAGTTATTACGGCGCGCAACTCGGGCGGACGGACGCGGAGGTGTGGTTTCTGTTGCGCTCCGACTACGACGTGGTCCGGGAACGCGGCGTGTGGATCCGCAGTCCGCGCGGCGATTGGCACGCGCGCCCGCAATGCGCCACGCACCCCGAAGAAATTGGCGTGTGCGACCTGGTTCTCGTGGCGTTGAAAACCACCGCCAACCATGTCCTTCCTGAGTTGCTGCCGCCGTTGATCGGCCCGCATACGACGGTGTTGACGTTGCAAAACGGACTGGGCAACGAGGCGGCGCTCGCCCGCGTGATTCCAGCCCGGCAAATTCTGGGCGGGCTTTGCTTCGTCTGCCTTAACCGGGTGGCGCCGGGCGTCATTCAACACACCGACCACGGGCAGATCGTTCTGGGCGAATATGAGCGCCCGCCGGAAGCGCGCACGTTCGCTCTGGCCGAGCGGTTTCAACGCGCCGGCGTGCCGTGCGAAGTAACCCCGGACCTCGCGCGCGCGCACTGGGAAAAACTGGTATGGAACATTCCTTTCAACGGCTTGGGCGTCGCCGGTATCGCGGGCTTTGACGCGGTCATCCGCGGAGAATACCCGCCGCAATCCGGCACGCCAACGGGACGGTGTCTGCCCACGGATACGTTGCTGGCGGATCCGCGTTGGGCGGGACTGGTCAGGGAACTCATGGAGGAAGTCATTGCCGCGGCGAGCGCCCTCGGCCTTCCGGTGGCGGCATCCCATGCGGACAAACTTCTTGCGCTCACCCGCACGATGGGCGCTTACCGGGCGTCCACGTTGCAGGATTTTGAAAAGGGATTGCCCTTGGAATTGGACAGCTTGTTCCGGGAACCGCTGCGGCAAGGTCAGGCCGCCGGGGTGGCCATGCCCCGGTTGCAGGCCATGTGCCGGGTCTTGGAAAAACTGACGTCGTAGTATCGGAACGCACCGCAGAGGTGGCGGCCTCTCTACAGCGTAGAACGGGGCAACGCAGATCCGATCCGCATCAAGGCGCGGCGGGTTTCTCCGGCGGAGGGGATTTGCGCAGCCCGGGCGGCGTGGGCCGGTAAAAACGCACGGTGATGCCCGCCTCGTTGGCGTCCGCGGAGGTGACAGTGTGATAGAAATACTTCGCGACGGTTTCCCATGCCGGAAGCAGCGTAAAGTCGCACCAGTCCAACACCCCCACGCCTTCCGCAATCAACGCCAGCGGCGCCGGAAGCCAACCGCTCAGGTCAAAATCCTCGGCGTCTTCCGCGTCTTCCTTGGCGGTTTCCCACAACCAGCGGGCGCGGTCCGCCGTATTTTCGTAGGCCAACCAGCCTCCTGCCGCCCCGCCGGCTTGCTGGATGGAATCGCGCAAACCCGCCGCGTCAAGCAGCGGCTGGGGCGGCGTCTCGAGACTGCGCAACCATTCTTCGACCAATTCCGCCTCCTGGGAAAACCCCACGTAATTCCCACCTGCGGCATAATGCAATTTCTGCGGTCCGCCGGAGGGATCATCCGACCGCCCCAACGTCGGCGGCGTGACGGTATAAATTTTGCGCCCGAGGAAATCGCGTTCCAAGGCCGGCGTGCTGACCGCGAACAAATTCCGCAAGGTCACGGCCAGCTTGGTGGCGTGGGGGGAACCGATGAGCACGACCGAGGGCGCGTCTTCCAGTTGCATGAACTCCGGATCAGGGGGCGACTTCTGCCATCGGATCCAATCGTCTCCCAAGCTGCTGATCAGGTCCTTGCGCACGTCGAATCGGGCATCGCGTTCCTTGCCCGCGCGATCGGCGGTTTGCAGAAAAAAGTTCAGCACGTTGAGAAACTGGGGGGAAATCTCGCCCGCCATTTTTTCCAGCACCGCCCAGGCTTTCGGCCCGTCAATGCGCAAACGCTGAAACTTCAGCACATCCGCCGGCACGAAAGGCGGTGGCGCGGCGTCCTGGGACTCGGTGGCGAGTAATTTGAAAAGCCCGCTGCGTTCGGCTGCCGGCGCGGCCAGATGAACCTGCAACATCCGGCCGACAGGTGTGTCCCGATAATGCGCGGCCACGGTGTTCAAACCGTTGAAGCCGGCGGCCCGCAGCAAGGCGGGAATCTCCAGCGCGGAAGACGTCTCCCGATCCGTGGACGCCGGGGCCTCCTCGATTTTACGCAACGCGTCCATCAAACGCCGGGCGTGGACCCAGACATACGCCGGCGTGTCTCGCAACTGCGCCGGCCAATCCGCCTCGAAAGCCGGCACCCCAGCCAAGGTGGGCGCATTCCCGCCGGTCAACCGCGTCATCACTTTGTCCACCACCCGCGGCGAAGTGCCGAGGATGAGCAGGGATTCAAACTGGCCCACGACCAGTTCCACCGATTTGGCCGGCGGCGCTTCGGCGTCCGGATCCTGTTCCGTCCGCCGTTCCGGCAGGAACGATTGCAACATCGCCGGGAGGTTCTCCCGGGAGACCTGCAGCATCATAAACTCGACGTCGCGGATTTTTTCGGTGCGCACGGCTTTCCCCGTTTCGACCCATTGCTGGCGCACCGCAGCCAGATTGGTCCGGAGTTGATCGCTTTGATCCCGGGTATCGAGCAACAACAAAAAAGCGGGGGAAGTATTGGTTATTCCGTCCCAGCCATCCTGGGTCAACGCGAACACCAACTGCCCTTGGAGCAACGTCGTGTAGTCGCGGAAACGAATGCCCAAGTCGCGCTCCAGTGGTTTTACGAATTCCTCCTGACAACGCGCCATGAACTCATCGCGAAAAGATTTCATGACCGGCGCCCGCCAAAACTGACCCAGCGGCGCCTGTTCAATCAATCGCCCCACTTGGACGCAATCCGGCACGCATCCAACCACAAGCGTATCATCGGGCAACAATTGCTCTGCGGACGGCACCGGCGCGGCGAGCAGAAACGGGGAAGCAACGCCCCAGAGCAGACCGGCAAACCCAATGATCCAGCGCCCGGAGCGAAGCCAGCAAGCGGGAGGAAACAGGGGACGCATCATGATGGATTTTCGTATCATTCCCAGAGGCAGCGGCGGCCAGTGTTGCGGATTCATGGGGCTGACGAGGCAGGCGCTGGCAGGTCGCCGTTACGAATGATTTTGGCAAGCTGCGCGCGGAGCACAGCCAGAACCGTGTAATCGGGGCCCGCCACCACCGTATCGTGTTTCTCAGCGAAGGCAGTGCCGATGATCGCTCCCTGCCCCTTCAACTGAAGCGTTTCCACGATGCCGGCGTTCGCCCGCAACCAACTCAGCATGAACCACACGTTCCGCATGAATTGACGATAGAGAAGCCCGCCGGCTTTGACAAGCAACGCCCCAGCCGCACGAGCATCAAGCCTCCCAACATCGAATCGTAGGAAGAATTGCCGTCCCCAGCCGAACCAATCGGGCGATCCCTTAATGCAGCCTTCGCCAGCGTTAAATGGCGATCTGGCCTTCGAAGACAAACTCCGCCGGTCCGGTCAACCGCACATCATCGAAATGCGTGCCGTCATCGTGAAAACTCACGCTCAGGATGTCGCCGCCTTGCACGCGAACCTCCACCGGGGAGGTGAATTGGTGAACTCGCGCAGACACCAGCGCCGCCGCGCTCACGCCCGTCCCACACGCCAAGGTCTCGCCCTCCACGCCGCGCTCGAAGGTGCGCACCCGGATGGCATTCGGCCCCAGCACCTGGACAAAATTCACATTGGTTCCCCGTGGACCAAAATGCGGATGATGACGAATTTCCGGGCCGAGTGAGGGCACCATGGCTTGATCGGCGTCGGACACATAAAGCACAGCGTGCGGCACCCCGGTATTGACCGAATGCATCGTTACAGGACCGGTGGCGAGGGTCACGGTCTGGTGCAGGCACAGCTCCTGCGGCGCGGTCAGGTTGACGGTTACTTGCTCGCCCGCAAAGGTGGCTGTGATCACTCCGGCGTCCGTTTCAAAGGTGAAACCCCGCTCGCCGCCGATGATTCGCTGAACGAACCGCGCAAAGCACCGGGCGCCGTTGCCGCACATTTCGCCGCGGCTGCCGTCCCGATTGAAGAACTGCCACGCCCAGTCCGCCCGACCCGAGGCACACGGAACAAGGGTCATCAGGCCGTCCGCCCCGATGCCGCGATGACGGTCGCACAAGCGCCGGATTTGCGCGGGCGTCAGCGTTACCCCGCCGTCCCGGTTGTCCAGCAGGATGAAATCGTTGCCGGCCCCGTTCATTTTGGTGAATGCCAACAGCATATGCTGACGCTAGCCGGTCCATCCGCGGGGAGAAAGGGCAAAGTCAGGTCTGTAAACGAATTACCCGCGCCTCACCCCTTCTCAGGACGCCACCCGCACCCTGCCCAAGGATGTTAATCCTGTCAAAACTCTTTAGAAATGTCCCCTTAGAGCCTGTTTGAAAAGTCATGACTTTGCGGCGAGTCGTGCGACCATGAGGCGGATCATGGCCAGGTAGACCCTGGATTCGCCAGTCTGCGCCTGGCGTTCATAATCGCGGCTCAGGCGACGATAACGGTTGAGCCAGCCCAACGTGCGTTCCACCACCCAGCGGTGGGGCAATACTTTGAACGTGTGCGCCTCCGTGCGTTTGACGATCGCCACCGTGCAACGCCACACCGTCCGCGCCCACGCCACCCGGGCTCCGGCATAGCCGCCATCGGCCCAGATATGCTTGATGCGCCGCCGGGTGCGTCGGCCAAAATGTTGGTCCAAGAGTTGTCGCGCGCCGTCGCGATCCTGAATGTTGGCCGGCAGCACCCGCACCCGCAAGACCAGCCCCAAGGTGTCCACCAGCAGATGGCGTTTGCGACCGTTGATCTTCTTGCCTGCGTCGTAACCGCGCGCCGCGCTGCATTCACTGCTCTTGACACTCTGGCTATCCACAATCGCCGCGCTGGGTTGAGCGTGGCGCTTCGCAGCCCGTCGCACTTGCTGGCGCAAGCGCGTGTGGATCGTCTCCCAGAGCCCGCTCTTTTTCCACATCCGAAAGTAGTGATAGACCGTGCCCCAGGGCGCAAAGTCTTTGGGCAGGTTGCGCCATGGGCAGGAGGTCCGCACCAGATAGAACATCGCGTTGAGCAGTTCACGGTAACTATGCACGCGCGGCCGTCCGGTTGGGGCTGGCTTGGGAAAAAGTTTTGCAGCAGTTGCTATTCGCGGTCACTCAGATCAGTCGGATATCGCATCCCCAGCGTACTGCGACAAGGAACGCCAAAAGTACAGCCTTTTTCGCGATTTTTTCAACTTTTTTGACTTTTCAAACAAGCTCTGAGGTTTCAAGGTGAGAGCGCGTCGCAAATTCATTATCGTTGGGATCATCGTCATTGTTGCGATGGCAATAGTGCTCCCGGCGGTTCATGTCTGTCGTGATTGGGCGTTCGTCGACCGCAACACCGGTTCACGGAAGGGGTATCGCGATTAGTCCTTGGGATGGCGCAGTGGTTCGTGGTATCGAGAGTCCGCAATCGAGACGTTCATGCGCTCCGAGTATCCTGCCGAGTTTCAGCAGGACTGGGTGAGTTATGCCGGCACTGGACGGAATATCTTCGGCAGTGCGATTCTTACCGGGCACGGAAGACCAGGGCCGATTATTTTGCTCAAGCCCGAGGCCATTGATGGCTATTGCCAGACCGCATCAAGGGCTGAGAAGCACGGTCTCTATGATGTGTTCGCCAGCGGCGACGAAGCGAAGATTCGGGAGCTGGTTGATCAGATCAGCGAGGTGAGTATGACGTCACGGAAGACCGAACCAGGCGGTGCAGCGAATCGGAGCCAGCCGATTCGCGTTGAAACAAATCGAACGTCAGTGACGGCTGGCTCCGATCGCTGACCTTTGCGCTCGCTACTCGACCATGAATCTCGATTCACCGCGTTCTTTTCTTCGAGCTGGCACAGGTATCGTGGTAGTCGGGTCGGCGCTGGCGTTGTTGTTCGGCTTGTCGTTCCTCCGAGTTCCAGAGGGTGCGTCAATTCGCCCGATGGAGGCTGGAGTCTTATTGATCGTTGCATAATATAGTGAATACGATTACCCTTTTCCCGTCCAAGACGATATGGGTAATCCCAAAGGTGTGAAACGAGACTTCGCTGCGCTGGAACAGCGGCGTATGCAGGCGGCCAAACTCTTCGCGCGCGGCGTTTCCAAAGCTGAGGTGGCAAGGCGGTGTCGCGTGAGCAACCAGTCCGCCGGACGCTGGCATGCGGCTTGGGCGGAGGGCGGCTGTCAGGCCCTCAAACATCCCGGACGGGCCGGTCGCAAAGCCCGCCTTCAACCGCTGGAACGCGTCCAATTGGCGGCCGACCTTCAAAGCGGGCCGGAGCAAACGCTCGGCCACGCGACGGCGCTCTGGACCTTGCCGCGCATCGTGGCGTTGATTGGCCAACGCTTCGGGCACCGGTATTCCACCGCCCAAGTCAGTCGGCTGCTGCGGCAGATGGGCTGGAGTTGCCAGAAGCCCGCCCGGCGGGCCTTGGAACGGGACGCGCAAGCCATCCGCCGCTGGAAACAACGCCGCTGGCCAGCCATTAAAAAAAAGCCCGCCGGCAAAGGCGAACCATCGTCTTCCTCGACGCAAGCGGGTTGAGTCAGCGCCCGTATGTCCTGCGCACTTGGGCGCCGCGCGGACAAACGCCCCTCCTGCGCCATCCGGGCGGGTGGAAAAAGCTTTCGGCGGCGGCGGGCGTGACGCGCCGGGGCTTCTCCTTCCGGCGGTATCCCGGTTCGATTCAGGCGCGGCAGCTGATCCATTTTCTGGGGCATCTCAAGCGCCAGCTGCGTGGCAAAATCCTGCTGGTGTGGGACCGGTTGGGCGTGCATCGCCGTCGGGCCGTGCGCGACTGGCTGGCGCGGCAAGGCCTGCGGCAAGCCCAACGTCGCAAGGCCACCCTCGTGGCGGCGTTCTGGAAGCAGGCGGATTTGCACTTCTAAACTCACTATATTATGCAAGCATCAGTAGTCGCCGGAATTACATTTTTCACTTTTTTGGGCGGCCTCTTGTGCTTGGTTCTCGGGTGGAGAGGTGGCCCATTATGGTTGCGTTACTGCGTTTTGATTTTAGCGTTTGCGCCTTTTCCACTGTTTCACGTTGGACTTGGCTTTGCACAGATGGTTAGAGGATTTACGCTTGCTCCATGAAGATGCGGCCTCCCGGCAAGCTGATGGGGCCAGTCATTGAGTATTTCCCTGGGAGGGACGCGTTCCACCGCGTCCCTGAACCACCCCGGCGGCAGTTGCCCGGATGACAAGATTGGATAAACACCGCACCGTGCGATTGCGCGTAACCACAGGGTAAATTACTTTTTGCGTTCGTGAGCGTCGGTTTGATCTGAGCACCCCACCGCGTTTTGGCGGTGATTATGTCAGGGACACGGTGGAACGTGTCCCTCCCCCAGCCCCGCCGGCCTGCCGTTGCGCTGATTCCTCGCTGACGCCAGAATCCTCGACGAACCCGCCGAAAGCCGGGTTTGATAAAGGGAAAGGTGGATACATCGTGCCCCCCTTCGTCTTGGTTTTTGGTCTGGTAAAGTATTGGGTGGCCTTCATGGTCGGCTGGGGCGTATCGTTGGCGCGAGCGCAGGTGACGAGCTGCTGACATCACTCGTGACGATTGGTCTTCGGGCAATCGGGTCCAAAGTAGGTGCTATACACCGCCCGAAGTTGGTAGATTTTGTACGCAGCGACGACGGCTACCCCGGAGGGGTCGCCGCAGCGTCTCCTTGCGGTGGGGGGCTCGAACCTTGATTTTTACCACCGAGAAGCCACGCTCTCCTCGGCCTTTTTCCAAAATGAAATTTCTATGTCAAAACTCGTTAGAAATGTCCCCTTAAGAACTCGGGAGATAATGTCCCCTGGCTCTGTTGTTGTTCTCTGCGTGTCGGGTGGGGGACGTCGGGAGGCCGGAGCGGAGCGGAGGCCGACCAGAGGCCCCCACCCGACGCGCGGCGCCCGTCCGCCGTTGCATCGCCTTGCGCACACTGCCAATCCGCTGCAGCCGCCACGGATGGTTCGCCGCCGGCCGCGACTTCCCTGCTGTTGACGGGCTCCCGGCCACCGCTGGGACTTTCACCCGCACGGGTCGCCGGTCCAGTTCCCGCCATTTGAGCTTCACGCCGCCTCGCTCCAATTGGATGCGCCCATCCCGCAGTCGTCGCACCGTCACCTTCTGGCCCGCCAGTCCCAGCCCGGCCGTCGCCCGATCCAATTGATACCACCGGCCTTGGTAAACCACCGTCCAATCCCGTTGCACCACCCGCTCGACTTCCCAACTCAATACCTCCTGCCACCCTCGCGGCACCGCTTGATGCACGTCTGCCGCACTGGCCGCCGGCACCTGAAACCTCTGGTTGTGTTCGGGCAGATACGTCTGCGCCAAATACGCGTTGGCTGCGGCCAGATCGTTGATCCCGGCCAGTCGCAGCGCCTTCACCAGCCGGTCTTGCAGCACCCCGTTCATCCGTTCCACCCGCCCCTTGGC
>Ga0208195_1000072_pt1 | contig 133036 bp, 114 predicted proteins | sample AD_UKC077_MetaG_FD_184441 | JGI IMG/M metagenome (GOLD analysis project Ga0208195, IMG submission 184441) | Active sludge microbial communities of municipal wastewater-treating anaerobic digesters from USA - AD_UKC077_MetaG (SPAdes) (version 2) | ecosystem: Engineered > Bioreactor > Anaerobic...
CCCGGGATGTAGACCCCGGGTTCGATCGTGACCACCATCCCCTCCTCCAGGGTGTCTTTGGAAATCTGGGAGAGGGTTGGCATCTCGTGCACCTCCATGCCGACCCCGTGGCCGAGGCTGTGGCCGAAGTATGCGCCGTATCCCGCCGATTCGAGATACTCCCGTGCCCGCTTGTCAACAGATGAGGCCTTGACCCCGGGACCCAGGGCCTCGATGCCCAGTGCTTGGGCCTTGAACACGTGCCGGTAGGCATTCATGAAATCACCACCGGGATCGACGGTGCACACGGTGATGGTCTGGTCCGAGCAGTATCCCCGATAGACGCACCCGTAGTCTATGACCACGGACTCTCTCTTCCGGATGACCTTTTCGGATGCTGCGCCGTGGGGCATGGCCGCCCTCGGGCCTGAGGCCACGATGGTCTCGAAGGAAGGCCCGCTCGCGCCGAGCCTTCTCATCTCGCACTCGATGTCGAAGGCCACGTCCGCCTCCCTTCGCCCGACAATGCCCTGCGACAGGACAGCCTGGAGTGCTGTCTCGGATATCCTCACCGCCTCGGCGATCAGCGAGATCTCGCCCGGGTCCTTAACAGCCCTAAGATACTTGAGCTGGCCGCCCAGCGGCGTCATCTCGATGCCCTTGAACAGATCCTTGAGCTTAAGAAATGTGTCGAGGTCCATCACATTGGACTCGATGCCCAGGGTGGATATGCCTAAGGACTGAAGGTACTCGTATATATCTTCCCAGTGCTTCCTGATCTCGATGACCTCGGCCTTTGCCTCTTCTCGCGCCTGGAGAGTATTGCGCGAATCAACGAAGAGCGCGGTGTGCGACTCGGTGTACACGGCCAGGGCGTCGGAGCCGGTGTATCCGCTTACGTAGGTGACGTTCGGGCGGGAAGAGAGCAGGATGGCGTCCAGCCCCTTGAGGAACGACCTCGCCCTATCGATTCTTTGCGCGGAGTAGCTCATGGAGTGCCTCGATCCCCAGGATATAGCCGTATGGGCCGAACCCGGAGATGGTGCCGGCCGCGATGTCGGAAAACAGGTTCTTCTGTCTGAACGGCTCGCGGGCCGAGACATTGCTGATATGGATCTCGACAAAGGGGATATCCACGCCCAGCAGGGCGTCGCGGATCGCAACCGAGGTGTGGGTGTAGCCTCCCGGGTTGATGAGGATGCCCCTGACCTGTGCCTCTCGTGCAGCATGGATCCTCTCGATGATTGCGCCTTCGTGGTTCGACTGAAAGGCCTCGAGCTCCATGCCGAGCGAGCGGGCCTTCTCCTGGGCACCCCGCTCGATCTCCGGCAGGCTGACCCGGCCATAGAGCGAGGGCTCGCGGATACCCAGCAGATTGAGGTTTGGTCCGTTGATCAGCAGAATCTTCATTTCCGCGTCCTTTCCAGCCATCCTTCCAGGGTCTTGATGAGATACAGGGTCTGCACCCGCTGTGCCTCCTTGCGCATCTGGGGCTCGGGATCGGAGTTTTTCAGCAGACGCGAGTAGATCTTAAGCGCCTGCCCGTAGTGTCCCTGGTCGGCATAGATTTTTGCAAGCTCGGGAGACGCCTCGCTCATGAGCGGGGCCGCCTCGCCGTCCTTTTCTTCTTCTGCAAACAGGTCGAGTGCCTCGTCGTCATCGGGATAAAAGGAGAGATAGCGATTGATGCACGACTTCGCGGCTTCGTTTTCTCCCCTGCCGCGGTGGATGAGGGCCATGTAGTAGTATGCCCTGGCAAGGTCACTCACTCTGCCGGCAAGCGTTCGGAGCACGGCCATGGCATCGGTCTCGCGGCCCACCTTGAACAACGAGATGCCCACCATCAGCTGATCTTCAGGGGTCTGTGCATCGGGAGCGGCATCGGCGACTTCGAGAAACGCCCCCTGTTCAAAGGCTTTTCGAATATCCATCAGCGAATCCTCGATAGGCCTCCAGTACTTCGATTTCAGAAAGTTTTTGTACGCTAACACCACCGATGGAAGGTGTCAATACAAAGTGGATCCCTTTATCGGAACCCTTCTTGTCGAGTGCGAGCGCCTCTGCCACCTCTTCTGCAGGAGGAAGCGAAAGGCCCTGAGGAAGGATGTTTTCCCGGGCCATGAGATCCATGATGCGTTTCAGATCATCTGATGGCAACAGGCCCCGGTCATGGGAGAGCCGCGAGGCGAAGGCCATGCCCACGGCAACGGCAAACCCGTGAGGCAGTGTGTACCCGCTGGACTTCTCGAAGGCATGACCCAGGGTGTGCCCGAAGTTGAGCGTTCTCCTCAACCCCCCTTCCCGCTCGTCAAGGGCCACTACCCGCGCCTTGTCCCTGGCGCACATCCTGACCAGCTTGACATAGTCATAGGGCTGCCCCTTTTCCAGATAGTGAAAGAGCGGGGCGTCCATGATGATCCCGTACTTGATCACCTCTGCCATGGCGCTCCTGATCTCTGTCTCGTCCAGGGTGGCGAGGAAATCCACGTCGCTTACGACCATCAGAGGCTGGTGAAAGGTGCCGACCAGGTTCTTCCCATACGCATGGTTGACTGCGGTCTTGCCCCCGATGGCTGAGTCGACCTGCGCAAGCAGGGTGGTGGCGGCCTGGACTACGGGGATGCCCCGCATGTAGATGCTGGCGGCGAATCCGGCAAGGTCGCCCGTCACGCCCCCGCCCACGGCCAGGCACACCCACTGCCGGTTGACCCTGCACGAGAACATGGCGTCGAGCACAGTGTTCAGAAAATCCATTGACTTCGACCCCTCGCCCGGAGGCACGGTCATGAAGCGGGCCGGGCAGCCTTGAAGGGCCTCTTCCACCTTCCGGCAGTGGTGTTTCATCACGTTCTCGTCGATCAGGACAAAGAGCCCTTCAGGATGCACGTGCCGCTTCAGCAAGGGGAGGATGTTCGAGAAAATGCCCTTGCCGACGTGGATCGGATAGGGGTTGTCCGGCAGGGCCACGCCCACCGGATCGGGCAGGCCGGGCAGGGCCTTGAGGATCTCGCGGGAGATTTCCTCGGGCGACCTGCCGTCGGTGTTCACCACCAGATCGGCGTCTTTATAGGCAGGGGTCCTTGCCTGCATGAGGCCCCGTGCATCACTGTTCCACAGTGGCCGGCTCCCATCGCCGGTGACGCGGTCTTTCAGACTCTCGAATGATGCCTTCAAGAACACGATGCAGCCGCACGCCTTCATGAGCCGTCTGTTCGAGGGGTTCACCGGCAGCCCGCCGCCCGTCGCCACGACACTCGATGGGTCGCCCTCGGCTGCAAGGTCGCACAGCACGCTGTCCTCAAGGGAGCGGAACGCCTGCTCGCCAGCGCAGCGGAAGATCTCAGGGATCGACCTTCCGCTCCTTTGGGCAATGATGGTGTCAAGATCTACAAAGGGCACGCCCATGCGGCGGGCGAGGTCCAGTCCCACCGTAGTTTTTCCCGAGCCCATGAAGCCGGTGAGAAAGATCACAGCGACTCCCAGTAGGAACGGTGGCTCTCAAAGGCCTCGACGAGAGGTCCCATAGCTGGCAGGCCGAAGCTCATCAGGATCGCCTGGCATGCGGCGATGATCACACCCGCCTCCCCCACCACGGATGCAGCGGGCACGGCGCAGCAGTCGGAACGTTCATACTCCGCACGCACAGCCTCGCCACTGCGGATGTCCACGGACCTCAAGCCTTTTTTCAGGGTGGGTATGGGCTTCATGCTGCAGAGCACCTCGATGGGCTGCCCGTTCGACACCCCGCCCTCGATGCCTCCGGCATGGTTGGTCTTTCTGCCTTTCGGTGTTCCCGGAAAGATCTCGTCGTGCATCCGCGAGCCGGGCAATGCGGCGGCGCCGGTTCCGATGCCGATCTGGACCGCCTTGATCCCGGGGATGGACATGAGCTGGGCCGACAGGAGTGTATCCAGACGCTGATCCCACTGGGTATACGAGCCTATGCCTGCGGGCATGCCGCTGAGCACCACCTTGAATTCGCCGCCCAGGGTGTCGCCCTGCTCACGGGCCTCATCGATCAGCCGCTCCATGGCAGCGGTGGCATCGCTGTCAGGGCAGAACACGCTGGAGGAGTCTCTGAGCACCCGATCGTACTCGCCCGTGAACACTACGTCACCGATGCTTCTGACCCAGGAATGCACCTCAATGCCCAAAGCGGCAAGCAGGCACCTCAGCAGCCCGCCTGCCGCCACCCTGCCCGCGGTCTCACGGGCGCTGGAGCGCTCGAGCACGTTGCGCAGGTCCGAGTGACGGAATCTGGCCGCGCCGGAGAGATCGGCATGTCCGGGCCGCGGTGTATAGAGCTCTCTGCCCTGCACAATCTCCCAGGGGTCCATGTACTCCTTCCAGTTGTCGAAATCCCGGTTCCATACCGCCAGGAGAATCGGGCTGCCCAGGGTGACCCCTCCCCTGATGCCCGAGAGCACATCCACCCGGTCTTGTTCGATGGCCATCCTCCCTCCTCTGCCGTAGCCTTTCTGGCGCCGGCTCAGGTCGGCGTCGATGACCTCGCGGTCTACTTCAAGCCCTGCGGGAATGCCGTCGAGAAAGGCGAAAACACCCCTCCCGTGTGACTCCCCGGCGGTAGTGAACGTAAGCATCCGATCTCCTTTATTCAAGACAATTGCAAAGGATTATCGCGGATTCACAGTCAGTTTGTCAACAACCGGCAATCCCGTTGCCTAAAAAGCCTTTCTCATGATAGAAGACATTGAAAAAAATGAGAGAAAGGGTCTGCTATGCTGACAAAAAGCGGGAAAAAGCTCGAAGAGATAATCAAAAAGGCGATCGACGACCATGTTATCACGAACTCCGAATATGAAGAGATCATCTCTCTGGCTCACGAAGACGGCGTGATCGACAAGCACGAGAGGGCCCTTTTGAAGGAGCTCAACGACCTCATATCAGACAAGACGGTCAAGCGCATACCCGGCTGACCCCTCATCGGGGACGGGTTCGCATTTAAGAGGCCTGTTCGTCAGAGGTTGACTCGTCGACAGTGGCAGGCACGATTTCTGTTCGGAAGAAATCATTGCTGGCGTCGATGCCTCTAGCCAGTCATTGCCTCTCATGCATGGAACCGGGGTAGGGGCAGACCGCTGTGGCTTCTACGGAAGGCGGTCTGCACGGGCTTCGGCTGGCACGGTGAAATCGCCTTCAAAACACCCCGCTCAAGCGGCACCGGTCATCCCGCTCCTGCAAGACGCAATTTGCAGGATGAGGATCAGAACTTCATCTGCAGCGAGACTCGATAGGTCCGGCCGGGAACCGGATACCAGAAGCTGCCCCACTCCAACTGGTCTTCATACTCCACCGAGGTGTCGTCAAGGAGGTTGCTCACCTTGAAGGCGGCCGTGGCAAACCGGGTGATCTCGCAGGCGATGCCCACGTCGATGAGGTTTCTGTTGCCGGTCTTTCTGGTGTTGGCATCGTCGGTGTACACCCCCTCTCTGAACTGGTAAGAGGTGAAGATGTTTACCTGGCGTCCGAGGACCGCGGCCAGGTAGTCAGCCTGCAGGGTGAAGATGTCCTGCGGCTTGTGCTTGACCCGCTTGCTCTCAAAGGAGCCGCTTCCATACCGGAACTGGTTGAATGCATAGCCCAGCGAGATCCGTAAAGGATCGACCGGCTTCACCCATGCATAGGTCTCAACGCCCGAGGCGTGTGCACGATCCACGTTGACATAGGTGAATGTATTATACGTGGGATAGCCCATCTTGATCATGTCGCTGTAGCGCGCCACGAAATAGCTCGCGCTCAAGCCGAACAACTCGAACTCGATCACGGGGCCGATGTCCCAGCCGAAAGATTCTTCGGGTTTAAGATCGGGGTTGGGAACAAAGGTGAAAAAGTCAGAAGAAGGCGCATAGAGCTGGCCCAGGGTGGGCTCACGGTACCCGATGCCAACATTCGCCTTGAGGTCGAGATGGGGCATGACGTCCCAGAGAACCCCGCCGTGCCATGTCCATTTTCCCTTGAACTCGGTGCTGTGGTCGTGCCGCAGGGCAAGGGAGAACAGGACAGGGTCGAGGTCCAGGGTCGAGTGAAGGACTCCCGACGTTACGGTGCGCGAGTGGATGCCGTAGTAGTCGCTGCTGAGCCGCTCCCTGCGCACAGTGACCTCGGGAGCAAGCCTCAGGAGACCCATACCGTGGGAATAGATCGCATCGAAATAGTCGCTCGTGAGCCGGGACCGGGCGTCTCCGCTGGGAAATGTGTAGCTGCAGGCGCGGGTGACCATCCGGGAGGCCTTCAAAGCCAGGGATCTGCCGGGATCGAGCTCTTTGGATGTATCGATCATGAACGAGTATCGGCTCGTGTTCATATCGTCGTCCGGCGTCAGCCAGCCCTCGACGCCCGGCGATCCGAGCTCCTGTGCGGCAAGGGTTCCCGTGAGCAGTGTGTCCCATCCGCCGATGTCCATCCAGAGCTTGGAGAGCAGAGCTGTGTGCTCTGTACGGTTGTTCTCACGGCGCGCCGTGGTGCCGTCGTCCCGTTCGTAGAGAAAATCGTTGTCCGCTTGGCTCCGGGTCACATCCAGGAGGAGCCCTGTTCCGCCCGCTTCGGTGTTCAGGAACAGGTTGTAGAGGCTGTATCCGTATGTGCCGAGTGACGAGGTGAACTCCAGGCTGTCGCCGGGTCGGGGGTTGCGGGTGACGATGTTGACAACCCCTCCCATTGCCGAACCGCCGTATGCTGCCGAGTTGCTGCCCTTAATGATCTCGATCCGGTCGATCTCGGGAACTGAATAAAGGGAAAGGTCGACCGTATCTCCGCTGACCGGATTCAGAGGCACTCCATCGAGCATGATGAGCGTCTGCTGGATGGCAGATCCCCTCAAGCTGACCGGTGCTGCAACGGCCCCTCCGTAGTCGGGAAGGTCGATGCTGACCGCCTTCCTGAGGGCGTCGCGGGTATTGATGAGCCCGGTCGCCAGAGGCCTGACCTCGACGATATCACTGAATGCGGTAGGCGACTTGCCGGTCACGGATGAAGACGACGTGTCGTCGATGGCAGTGGCCGTGACGATGATCTCCTCGGCGTGGGCGGGAAAGAAGGGAAGCGAGGAGAGGAAAAAACACAAAATACCCAGTGCGATTGCTGCCGTGAAACGATGATGCATGAGAGGACACCTCCTAATAGGATGAATTCCCTAGGAGTCTCCGCCCGGGTACGCAGGCGTAGTCCGTTGACCGCGGATAGGTCTTCTGACTCACGGATCATCCAGCCGGCCTCACCTTCCCGCCCTGATGCCAGGCAGTGGTGGATTTGTAAAGGCCGTCTGTCCCCGTTCACAGCGGCGTCCCCGTCCCGGAATCGCACCGGGTTCCCTTGAATCCGCAGCAGGGTTGGGCTGGAGCCTAGCAGAACCTTGCCGGTGTGTCAAGGTGAACTCCCCGGAAATACTATTGATCTCTCGAGTTTCCCTGAAGGGTAAGTACGCAGGCAGATGTTTCTGTCTGTAGAAACTTTTTTACGACCAGGCTATTTTCCCCTTGCCCGGCAGGATAATTTCTGGCATATACAGCGGCATGACTACAACAGCAGCCAACAGGTATTTTGGTTATTATTTCTGGTTTACCAGGGGAGAACCGCCTGTGGGCTGATCTGTTCAAAAATATGAACAAAAAGGCCGTGGGTGGTTCAAATCCCCACGGCTTTTTTATTGCCGTGGGTCCACCTCATGGGCCTTTCCATACAAGGAGGTCGCTATGATCATATCCATGAAAAAGGGTGCAACACCGGAAGAGATCGATCATGTCAGGAAGCTTATCGAAGAAATGGGCTACCGGGTACACGAGAGCAGGGGCGAAGAGCGGATGATCTTCGGGGCCATCGGAGACGAGCGGACAAAGCATCGCCTCGCCTCGCTTGAGGCCCAGCCCGGAGTGGAAAAGGTCATCCCGATCCTCGCCCCCTACAAGCTCGCCTCCCGGGAGACCAAGAATGAATCGACCGTTATCGATCTGGGAGGTGGCGTCAAGGTGGGAAACCGGAAGCTCCTCGTCATCGCCGGGCCCTGCGCAGTCGAATCCCTGGACCAGATCATGGAGGTGGCTGCGGCGATCAAGGAGAGCGGCGCACATATGCTCAGGGGCGGGGCGTTCAAGCCTAGGACATCGCCCTATGCGTTCCAGGGTCTCATGAACGACGGACTCTACCTCCTCTCAAAGGCAAAAGAGGCATACCAGCTCCCTGTCATCACCGAGGTAATGGACGCGGCCAGCATCGAGATCGTCTCCGAGCATGCAGATTGCCTGCAGGTGGGCGCACGAAACATCCAGAACTTCCCGCTGCTCAAGGAGGTGGGCAAGACCAGAAAACCCGTGCTGCTCAAACGCGGCATGTCAACGACCATCGAGGAGTTCCTCATGTCGGCCGAATACGTGCTCTCCAGCGGCAACAGCCAGGTGATCCTGTGCGAGCGCGGCATCCGGACCTTTGAGACCGCCACCCGCAACACGCTGGATCTTTCCGCCGTGCCCGTGCTCAAGGAAAAGACCCATCTGCCGGTCATCGTCGATCCATCCCACGGCACCGGGCATGCGCGGTATGTCGAGCCCATGGCGTATGCCGCCGTGGCCGCCGGTGCGGACGGCATCATGATCGAGGTCCACGCCAGACCTGAGGAAGCGCTGTGCGACGGGCCGCAATCGCTGCACCCAAGCGAGTTCAAAGCAGTGATGGAAGGCATCCGGCGCATCGCGCAGGCAGTCGGCAGAGAGGTCTGAGCCGCCGAGGCGTCCGAACCGGGTGGAGACAGGCGGGCCTGGCAAGAGATACGTAAGCCGGGCGGAAACATCCGGCCCCTTGATTTTTCCAGGCGAAGACACTAGGATACAAACATGGCGTATTTCCATTCGGGACACAGGAATATGCTTGTACGAGGCTCTCTGCTGGCAGAGCACATCGTCTCGAAAGAGACCAGGTGGAGCGGAGAGGGCTGCTACGATGTCGTCACCTTGGCCGAGTCGGGTGAACACGAGCGCCAGGAGGGGGTTTTTGCCCAGCTTCTCATGCTCTCGCCTATAGACAGGCACAAGCCGCCCCTGTTCCGGATATGCCTGCAGGATAACGAGATCTATGACTTTATGGGAAGGCACCGCGAGATCGACCCGATGTCGTTCTTCACCTTCATCATGACCCACGAGCTGATCCATATCCAGCGCTTCTCCTCCGGGATCGCCGACTTCTTCGAATCCCGAAAGGAAGACGAGGAAGCGATCGTGGACTCTCTGACCCGGCTGCTCCTTGCGAAAAATCCCCTGACCGGGCTGAAAAACGTACTTACGCTGCTTGACAAGGTAGAGGCAGCACCCCTATATAGTTCCACGAAAATTGTAGACCAAGGGAGTCATTTCCATGCCTATTTATGAGTATAAGTGCTTAAAGTGTAATCATGAGTTCGAGGCGGTACAGAAGTTCAGCGAAGCCCCGGTCCGGCAGTGCTCAGTGTGCGGAGGTCCGGTCAAGAAACTGATTTCTCGTTCTTCCTTCCATCTCAAAGGCTCGGGATGGTATCTGACGGATTACGCGAAGAAAAACACGCCCGCGGACTCCAGGTCTTCCTCTGAGCCCGCAAAAGCATCCAGCGACTCTTCGTCGTCGGATGACGACTGATCGGCACGGCATCGTGGGATTCACACACCTCGATGACCAGGGCCGGATATCCATGGTGGATGTCGGAGGCAAGGAGGCGACCACCCGGGTTGCTGTGGCGCGCGGTTCCATCAGCATGAGTCGCGATGCCTTTACCGCAGTGGTGGACAACCGGGTAGCCAAGGGCAATGTCCTTGCCACGGCGAAGATCGCTGGCATCATGGCGGCAAAGAACACGGCGCAGACCATCCCTCTGTGCCACCCGCTCCCCATTGAGCAGGTGTCGTTAGAGTTTTTTCCCAGAGAAGAGGACGCGAGCATAGAGGTGGAGGCGAGCGTCAAGGTCTCCGGAAAAACCGGGGTCGAGATGGAGGCCCTGCATGCAGCCAGCATTGCGCTGCTCACGATCTATGACATGTGCAAGGCCATTGATAAGACCATGGTCATAAGCGGCATCCGCCTCATGGAAAAATCCGGGGGCAAAAGCGGCCATTTCAAACGCACTGCCGAGTAGCCTCTCCGAAGGAAAATCCCGGTTCCTATCAGAGCTTCAACACCCTGTCTACCGTTGCCAGGATGTCATTACTTACCTGGTCGCGAGGCCTGTCCGCATCGATGATGCAGTGCCTGGCCTCTGTGGCAAGGTCGAGGAACGCCTGTCGCAGCCTCTGGTGAAAGGCAGGCTCGCGCTCCTCGAACTTGTCTCCCGGCACGATCCGCTTCAATGCATGGCCGGGATCGACATCGAGCACAAAGGTGAGGTCGGGCTCGATCCAGGTCCCGGTCTTTTCCATGAGCTCGCGGACACGCCCGATACCGAGCCCTCCCAGCACACCCTGATACACCATGGTCGAGTCGATGAACCGGTCGATGATCACGACCTTGCCCTGCTCGAGCGCGGGTAAGACCTGTTTTACGATGTTTTCGCGGCGCGAAGCGAGGATCAGGAGCAGCTCGGTGATCGTGTCCAGGCCTTTGTGAAAGAACAGACCGCGGATACCTTCGCAAAAGGGAGAGCCGCCCGGCTCCCGGAACGAGAGCCAGGGCAGCCCGTGCTGTTCAAGATGCGCGCAGAGGATTTTTACGTGGGTGGATTTGCCCACACCCTCTCCGCCCTCGAAGCTGATGATCACTTCTTGTTTTTGAGCGCTGCATGGGCGGCAGCGAGCCGTGCGATCGGGACGCGGTAGGGCGAGCAGCTTACATAGTTGAACCCCGCCCGATGGCAGAACTCGATGGATGAGGGTTCACCGCCGTGCTCTCCGCAAATGCCGATCTTCAGGTTCTTCCGGGTGGACCTCCCCTTTTTCACGCCGATCTTGATGAGCTCTCCCAACCCGTCCTGGTCGATAGCCGTGAAAGGATCTTTGGGGAAGATCTTCTTGTCGACGTAGAAGGGCAGGAACTTGCCCGCATCGTCACGCGAAAGGCCGAAGGTGGTCTGGGTGAGGTCGTTGGTGCCGAAGGAGAAGAACTCGGCCTCACGCGCAATCTCGTCGGCCGTGAGCGCCGCCCTGGGCAGCTCGATCATGGTGCCGACCATATAGTCGAGCTTTATCTTGGATGCCTTCATGACCTCCTCGGCCACTTTTACAGCCATGGCCTTCAGGGCCGCGAGCTCGTTCACATGGGCCACCAGGGGGATCATGATCTCGGGTTTGACCTTCACACCCTTCTTTGCGGCGTCGCATGCCGCCTCCATGATGGCTCTGACCTGCATCTCGTAGATCTCCGGGAAGGTGACGCCCAGCCGGCAGCCGCGGTGACCGAGCATGGGGTTTGCCTCGTGGAGCGAGTCGCGCTTTGCCTTGATCTGAGCAGGGGTCTTCTTCAGGGCCTTGGCGACCTCAGCGATCTCGGCGTCGGTGTTGGGAAGGAACTCGTGCAGCGGCGGATCGAGAAGCCTGATCGTGACCGGCAGCCCGTCCATGACCTCGAAGATGGCCTCGAAATCGCCCTTCTGCATGGGTTTGATCTTCTCCAGTGCCTTGCGCCTGCCCTGCTCGTCGTCGGAAAGGATCATCTCGCGCACCGCGAGTATCCGGTCCGCCTCGAAGAACATATGCTCGGTGCGGCACAGTCCGATCCCCTCGGCGCCGAATTCACGGGCCACCCGGGAGTCCTTGGGCGTATCTGCGTTGGTCCTGACGCCGAGCTTGCGGATCTTGTCGGCCCACTTCATGAGGGTGCCGAACGCGCCTGAAAGTGAGGGTTCCACCGTAGCAACCTTGCCGAGCATCACCTCGCCCGTGGTACCGTTGAGCGAGATGTAGTCGCCTTTTTTGAAGGTGGCCGCGCCGAGTTTGGCAACCTGCTTCTTAAAGTCGATGACGAGGTCCTGGCACCCGGATACGCAGCACTTGCCCATCCCCCTGGCCACCACGGCCGCGTGCGAGGTCATGCCGCCCCGGGCCGTGAGGATGCCCTGGGCCACGTTCATGCCGTGGATGTCTTCGGGCGAGGTCTCGATCCTCACCAGGATGACCTTCTCGCCTTTGGCGGCCTCTACCTCGGCGTCTTCGGCGGAGAACACCACCTTGCCCACCGCAGCGCCCGGAGAGGCCGGAAGCCCTTTGCCGATGACGTTCTTCTTGGCCTTGGGGTCGATCTGGGGATGGAGTAGTTGGTCGATCTGGTCCGGGTTCACCCGGCTCACGGCCTCTTCCTTGGTGATCAGGCCTTCCTTCACCATGTCGACCGCGATATTGACGGCAGCCGCCGCAGTGCGCTTTCCGGTGCGGGTCTGGAGCATCCAGAGGTTGCCCTCCTGGATGGTGAACTCGATGTCCTGCATGTCTCGATAATGCTTCTCCAGGGTGCGGTAGATCTCCTCGAGCTGATTGTACTGATCCGGCAGGGCCTCCTGCATGGACACGAACGAGGCATCGCGCTTGCCTTTGATGTTGATGGGCATGGGTGTCCGGATGCCGGCGACCACGTCTTCGCCCTGGGCGTTCTGGAGATATTCGCCGTAGAAGACGTTTTCTCCAGTGGCTGGGTCACGGGTGAATGCGACACCGGTGGCGGAGTTCTCGCCCATGTTGCCGAAGACCATGGCCTGAACATTGACCGCGGTGCCCCACTCATCGGGGATGTTGTTGAGCTTGCGGTAGGTGATGGCCCGGGGGGTGTTCCAGGACTTGAACACAGCTTCGATTCCGCCCCAGAGCTGGTCCATGGGATCGGAGGGCAGATCCTTGCCGGTGAGCTTTTTTACCTTGTCCTTCAGGATGACCACGAGCTTTTTCAGGTCGTCCGCCGTGAGCTCGGTGTCGAGCTTGACGCCCTTCTTGTGTTTCATCTTCTCGAGCTCTTCCTCGAGGGCATTGGAGTCGGCGCCCATCACCACGTCCGAATACATCTGGATGAAGCGGCGGTAGCAGTCATAGGCAAAACGCTCGTTCCCGCTCATCTTGATGAGCCCGTGAACGGTCTCGTCATTGATGCCGAGGTTCAGAACCGTATCCATCATGCCGGGCATGGACGCCCTGGCGCCGGACCGGACGGAGAAAAGCAGAGGGGCCTCCGCATCGCCGTAGCCGAGCCCCATGATGCGCTCCACCTTGCGGATGGCCTCCTTCACCTGGGTCTTGAGCTCTTTCGGCAGCCCATTGGTCTCGTAGTAAATTCTGCACATTTCCGTGGAGATGGTAAAACCGGGAGGTACAGGGATTCCGAGATTGGTCATTTCGGCAAGGTTTGCGCCCTTGCCTCCGAGGATGTCTTTCATTTCGGCGTTGCCCTCGGCCTTGGTTCCCCTGCCTCCAAAGAGGTACACAAATTTCTTTGCCATGACATTCTCCCTCTCTTCGCTATAGATGTTAAATATCGCCAAGACGATAGTATAAATATATACTTCTGTCCAAGCAAAAAAATGGCGGACAGCCTGAAGCGGGAGAGATTTTGGATTCGGGGCAAGAAGCACTCCACAGCCCAGTTTTGCATGTGAATAGATGGAACTCCCAGAGCTGCACAAGGTGCACCGTGATACCCATCGCCCTCTGTGCACCAGGACCTGAGTGCGATTCGTAAGGGGGCTATTCGAGCCTTCTCAGCACAGACCTGGCTGCTATGATGCCCGAGCAGCTTGCCTGGATCAGGCCCCGGGTGATGCCGGCCCCGTCTCCAATCACATAGAGTCCTTCGATCTCTGTCTCGAGCGCGCGGTCGAGCTTGATGCGGTTGGAGTAGAACTTGACCTCGATCCCGTAGAGGAGCGTGTGCGCAGAATTCACGCCCGGCGCCACCTCGTCGAGGCTGGAGAGCATCTCCATGATGTCGTTGAGGATCCGGTAGGGCAGGCAGTAGCTCAAGTCTCCCGGGGTGGCGTCGTGCAGGGTGGGCTGTGTCAGGCACCTCAAGAGCCGGGAAGGATTGGTCCTTCTCCCGGCATGAAGGTCTCCCAGGCGCTGGACGATGACCCCCTTGCCCAGCATGTTGGCGAGCCGGGCCACGGATTCGCCATAGCCGATGGGATCGTCGAAGGGTTCGGTGAAATCGGCGCTCACGAGGATGGCGAAGTTGGTGTTCTCGGTCCGGGTCCGCGCCCAGGAGTGACCGTTGACCGTGAGAATATCGCCCATGGACTCCCTGACCACCTCGCCGTAGGGGTTCATGCAAAAGGTCCGCACCCGGTCGTCAAAGGTTTTGGAATAGTAGATAAACTTGGTCTCATAGGCCTTTTCGGTAAGATCCTCCATGACCACCGCCGGGAGCTCCACCCGCACGCCGAGGTCCACGGGGTTGGGACGGGTCTGAAGGCCGAGCCGCTTTGCCTGCCCCGACATCCAGGAAGACCCCGCCCTTCCGGGGGCCGCGATGACGGCTTGCGCATCGATCACGGTGCCGTCCTCGAGACTCACGCCCGTCACCCGGCCGTCCTGTTTCAGGATATCCTTGGCCCGGGTGTTGAAGATAACCTTTACCTTGCTGCGGAGCTCTTCACGCATGTTCTTGAGAATGGTGTAGCAGTTCTCGGTGCCGATGTGGCGGACCTTGGTGGGGACGTAGATGAGACCGGCGAGCTTTGCCTTGGCCGAGATCCGGGCAGCGTCGTCGGGCTCTACCGAGTAGAGGCCTCCGCTCGACTCATGGCTCGTATAAATCCGGTCTACCTCGTCGAGAAGCTCCAGGAGCTCGCCTTCGTTCAGCAGGGAGGAGAGCTGCCCTCCTACATCGGTCGAGATGGTGAGCTTGCCGTCGCTGTATGCACCCGCGCCCCCCCATCCAACGAGCATATCCCTGCCCGACCTGCTCCGCTCAATGATGTCCTTGCCCTGCTCCACGATGACGATATCGAGTTTGTCCGAACCCTTGGCCAGCTCCTGCGCCGCAAAGATCCCTGCCGGTCCTGCGCCGATGATAACCACGTCAGCCATATAAGGCCCTCCTCTTTTTCAACAGTATGGAAAAGGCGAGAATCAGGGCCGCGGCATTCGCGCCCCACGACGCCGCCAGGGGATGGATGACACCCGAGACCCCGAGCCCGGTCAACCCCGAGTGGAGAAACCAGTAGGACAGCCCCAGCACCAGTCCCAGGGAGATCCCCCGAGCGATTCCCCCTGCCCTGGGAAAGCGCATCCCGAACGGAATGACGAGTATGGTGATGATGAACGGCGCCAAGGCGAAACTGATCCGGCTGTAATACAGGGTTTCGGTGGCTGGAGAGGCAATGCCGCTCTGCCTAAGTTGCAGAAGGTAGCTGCGGAGCTCGGTGATCGGGAGCAACTCGGAGTTCGTCTCGGCCATGACCAGATCTTCGGGCTCCTGCCCGAGGGGCAGGACCGTGGCGGGACGGGGATCCGATATCCCTGTCTCCCCGAGCTCGATGACTTCCATTCCCTGTGCAGTCCAGATTTCGCCGGTCCAGCGGGCGCTCTTCGCACGGATCACCTGCTTGAGCCTGCCCGAGGAGAACCGGTAACAGGTTATGTTTTCCATGGTCCCCTGGGCAATGTCGAGCCTGGCCACGCTGTAGATGTCCTGGCCCACCTTGAAGCGGCCCCCGCTCATGGAGAAAGTCCCGGTGACCTCGGTCTTTTTGATGCTCAGGTTCTCGATCCTCTCGGCCTGCCTCTGGGCCATGGGATAGAGATAGAAGCTCGTGGACGCCATCAGGATGGTCGCAAGGATGCCCACAAAGAGATAGGGGGTATAGATCTGCATGAGGGACACCGAGCACGACTGCATGGCGATGATCTCGCTGTGCCGCGAGAACGCGGCCTGGGCCGCCAATATGCCTAGGCAGACCGAAAAGGGAAGGACCCAGTGGACCATCTGCGGCACCGAGAATGCGAGATACTGCAGGATCACCGGTAAACCCGTGCCGTATTCCGTAAAGGTGGTGAGCTTTCCGAACAGCTCGGAGATCACCATAAGCAGAACGAGGCTTATCAGGGCGCCCAGCGTCATGACCAGCGCCTTTCTGAAGATGTACCTGCGTATAATGGAGCTCATCACGCGCCTCCCCTGCCCAGTCCGGAGCGTCTCCAGAAGAACACCCCCAGGATGATCAGACAGAAGATCACATTGGGGGTCCATGCACCTGCCACGGGGTTCAGGGCACCGCCCTTCACCAGGCGATCTGCCATGAGAAAGGCCAGGTAGTAGCCCAGGATGGTTCCGAGACCGAACACGATGCCCGTGTGCCGGGGCGAACGCGGCCTCTGGATGCCGAACTGGATTCCGACCAGGGCGAGGATCAGGTTGATCACGGGAAAGGAGTAGCGGTTGTGGTATTCCTTGATCATCTTGGGCTTGGGGTTTTCCCGGATCATCTCGGCAAGCTGCGGCTGGGTGAGCACATCGGCTTCCCTGATCTTAAGCTCGCCTTTGAAATCGGCGTCCAGGGAGAAGGAGTATTCCTCAAATGTGATGTATCGAAGGCTTTTGCCGGTTTCCATGAAGACGCTGCCGTCGGAGAGTCTCATGAGAATGCCCGAGGGAGAGAAATCGATGGTGCCCTTCTCTGCTGAGATGATGGAGCGGCCCGGTCCCTGGGTCTCGATGAATACGTTGTGGAGCTCGCGGGCCACCTGATTCACCGACTCGACATAGAGCGTCACACCGGAGAAGGTGTTTATGAACTCCCGCTCCCGGATAAAGGAGTACACTTTTTCCGGCGCCTTCTGAACGAGGCGCTCCTGTATCCTCTGCATGGAGATAGGGCCCAGATACATGGAAATGCTCACGTGCAGGATCATGCAGACGAGCGACACCGCGATGATGGGCGCATAGACGGTGCGCATCCGGATCCCGCAGGCCTGCATGGCGATGATCTCGGATTCGGTGGAGAGCTTCTCCAGGACCATGAGGATGCTGAAGATCAGCGCCATGGGCAGGACGAAGATGGCCAGCGGCACCAGGGCCAGCAGCAGGACATCGAGATCCTCCAACGACATGACCTGCCCGATGCGTATCCACTGGACAATGAACATGACGCCGTACAGGACCAGGGCGGCCCCTACAAAGACCTTCAGGAGATTATTGAGCACATATCGCTGGATAATCATATAATGGCCGGGATTATACGCACTGTATTTTCCCCTGTCCACACCATAAGAGATCTCTTTAGGGGCATGGCCCGTGCTTGGAAGACACCTGAATCGCAAATGATTGACAGTATCTGGCGAAGCGGGTATATTTTTTCCATGAAAACATATCGTCTGCGCGTTCTCCCGGTTCTGTCACTGCTCTTGATGTTCGGGTGCGCCCACAAGTACAGCGAGGCCGAATATATGGCCGTCTCCGATCAGCTGGATGCCTGCCGGCAGGAGCTTACGATGATCCGGGAAGACAACGCACAGCTCTCAGAAAGGCTGAGCAGGGCTCTGGAGGAACTCGACAGGGCCAATACGAACCTGACTTCACTCGTCACGGAAAAGCAGGATCTTCTGGACAAGAACATCCAGTGCCTTGAAGAGAAGAAGGTGCTCATGAAGCAGATATCCCAGTCCAACGCCAGCCTCCAGGAGAAAAAGGAGTCGCAGTGGCGGATGGGCAAGGGCTACGAATACATTCTGTCATTTCTGGAGACCGAGCGGCTCAGAGACCAGGTGTATATCGTCCGTACACCGGAAAAGATCAAGATCGTCATCCCCCAGAGAACCCTCTTCCCCACACCTGCAAGCGCCTGGCTGACCCCAAGGGGGGCGAACATCATCAGAAAGATCGCACTGGGGCTCAAGCAGCTCAACCCGGCCTCAATCGAGATTGCCGGCCATACCGACAATACACCTGTCACCGGGCAGTCGAACAATGCATATCCCACTAACTGGCACCTGGCCCAGGCCCGCGCCATGTCGGTGCTGCTGATCTTCAACGACTCCGAGATCCCCAAAGACAAGCTCTGCGCCATGTCCTTCGGCGATACCAAGCCCATTGCTGACAACACCTCGGAAGAAGGCAGGGCCATGAACCGGAGGGTGGAGATCCTCATCGTCCCATAGAGGGGCGTTGACCGGAAAACCTGCCCGGAGGCCTGCGGCTTCTCCTGACCGTCCTGATCATGAGTTTCGTTCTTGCCGCCAGATCGATGTCGCGGCCCCCGAACCTGCCGGCCAGGTAATCGTCCAGAAAGGCCTTGAACGCGCCTTCCAGGGAGGGCCAGTGCTCGCGGACCTGAGCAAGGTGCGTCTCGTGCGGGGCCGACTGGTCGAGCGGGAGCCCTTTTTTTGCGATGGCGCCGAGCACCTTCCGGTAAGGGGCGGCACTCCTTTGTTTTATCAGATGGGAGATCAGCAGCAGTACCGCGCCAAGCGCAGCGATGCAGGCGAAACCCGCAAGCACGGGTTTTACACGGCCCTCGGCCCGGGCCGATGGGGAGAAGATAGCTGCCATAAGGCGGACCTGATCATCGAGGGAATACCGGATCACCCATCTGATCCATTGAAACCTTAAGGCATCAAAGGGATGTGCCCTCCTTACGTCGGATACCCGGTCCTGGGGAACGGCCTCAACGGTCTTCCACGTTCCGTCAAGATACTCAACCCAGGCATGGGCGTTTTCAGCCCGTACCAGGTAGTACCCTCCGCTCGTATTGAACTCATTGACCAGGAAACCCGTGACTACACGGGCTGGTATGCCGCATCCCCTGATCATGACCGCAAGCGCAGATGCAAAGTGCTCGCAGTTCCCCTTTCTGCCCGTAAACACAAACCAGGCAATGGGCGAAATATCCCTGGGGATGGCGAGGCCTTCCAGGGTATAGGCGTAGTGCGACTGCAGGTATTGTGTGAGCCTGCGCACCTTGCGCCGAGGCGTTCCCTGGCCCGCGATTCTCCCGCCCAGCTCGGCAACGTCTCTGAGCTCATCAGGCACTTGGACAGAGCCAGGTGTATCATCATTGCCGAGGCGATGCACCCATACCTCGTACACCGAAGGGGTCTCCCCGTCCCAGTACAGGTTGGAACCCTGTACGCTGCAGGCCGCGGGGGAGATGCGGGAGAGCCTGAATGGATACAGGACGTTCTGGCAGGCGAGTCCTGTGGGATAGATGGTGAGCCTGTCAGTGCTCTCCTGCAGGGTGAGCGGACCGGTCCGGGAACCCGGTTCCGTGGTGAACCCGTCCCATCTGAGCTTTTCGAGCCTCGCCCCGGAGAGATAGAATCTTCCCGGTGCCTTGCCCTGGTCCCATATGATGCGCATGACCACAGAACGGTCGGTGCTGATGGACTCGGTGCGGTACAGGTCGATCTCTTCGGAAAACCCGGTCTGCGGACGGGATATGATTCCCTGCCGAAGTATGGTCGACGAGGGTCTGGGGATGAGAATGAAGAGTAGGCACGCTATGGCGATGATTCCGATCAACACCTTTGCCCAATGCATGGGCTCGATCCGCTGTCTTGCCTTTTCTCCAAACCTCGATTCATCGAGCTTGGAGAGCAGCATGGGCACGAGAGCGGCAAGAAGAAGCAGGCCTGCCAGGAAAAGCATGCTCTCGGTGACAATGGTTGCAAGCGTGCACTCGTTTATGGCGATCCCGGCGATCTGGTAGAGCTCGCGCGAGGTCTTGGGCAGGATCAGCCTGAGCATGGCGAAAAACACGATCAGATCTCTTAAGGCGAAGAGCACCACGTCTTTCCCCTGCTCGAATATGCGTAAAGCCTCGAAGGACATGACGAGCACGCTCACGATCACGGCCAGAGGGGCACTGAGGGGCAGCCGGGTGGAAAAGCGCATCAGCACGAGCGCATGAACGGCCATCAGAAGGGCAAAGGCGGTCCACGGGAGCAGCTCTGCCAGGCTCAGGCACAGGATGCCGGCGGCAGAGGTTCCTACGGTGAGCAGCGCAGTGCTAGAGATGGACGACATAGCATCCTTTCGGAAAATTCCGGATCTCGGGTTCTCCCAGGTGGTCCAGAAGGGCCAGAGCGCTCAGGACGGCGGTCTTGTGCGACACCGACGCACCCAGCCCGCTGAAGTGGCTGTTGAACGATATCCCGAAGCTCATCCCCGATTTCCACCAGTTGAGCACGAGAAACACGGCCTGCCCGAGCTTATGCTCCAGATCTCCTCCCGGATGGAGGACCAAAACCGATCCAGAGCCTCCACATCCCTGGACGACCCGGGACACAAACCCCAGGTGCTGTTTTTTCCACACAATGGATGCAAGGGCGTCACCCGGGGCATATGCCCGCACGTGCGATATGCTCTCGCTGCCGTTGCCCCCGCCCTCTCCCGAATCCCCGTTGGAGAGGCCGGGCTGACAGGCGATAGGAGCGGGAAACACGATGACAGGGTCTTCCTTGTGAAAAGTGATTGATTTTCTGAACAGGCCGTAGGGATAGGTGGTGAAGATGGTCACATTGCCCAGGAGATATCTGCCCCGTCTCGGGAACGTCCTCTCCTGCCGGAATATCTCCCGGACTCCGCGGGCGAGACCCGCAATGGCTATCCTTCCTCCATCGTGCAGTATGAGCCGGACTGAATCCTGCCTGGTGTTCCGGATGCTGTAAAGGATCTCTCTCGGCATGCCGGCATAGATTTCCGGAGGGGGAAATCTGTTCACATCGAGGTGGCGGATATTCATTTCAGACTCGATGCCCGAGACGATCATGAACGACAGGAGAAAGGCGATGATGAGAAAGAGGAGGTTGTTGCCCGTGAGCATGGCTACGAGGATGACTGCGGTGAGAAAGCCGAAGAAGACCTTGCCCGCCTTGGTGAGCGCAAAACCCCGCGGGGGCCTGAGCAGCTCAGTGAGGGACCGGGACTTCCTGAGCCAGGGCCTGGATGACATGGTATGGATCGCCTCCTCGCGTTATGATCCGGTGGGGGAGAACGAGCGGCATCATGGTCAAGACATCGCCGGGTGTGACGAAATCCCGCCCGTGCATGAAGGCCCAAGCCTGCGACGCCCGCTTCAGGGCAAGGCCCCCCCGGGGCGACACGCCCAGCTCAACGTCAGGGAGGGAACGGGTCGATCTGACGAGGGAGGTCATGTATTCAAGGACGTCCCTGTGCACGAGGACCCGGGAAACACATCCGATCATGGAAAGAAGAATATCCCTGGTCATGACGGGTTCAAGCCTGAGTGCCTCGGTGTGGTCGATCCCCCGGGCGATGATCTGCTGCTCCTCTTCGAGCGATGGGTACCCCACCCGTATCTTGAACAGAAACCGGTCGAGCTGGCTCTCGGGCAGCGGAAAGGTTCCGGCGATCTCGACGGGATTCTGGGTCGCGATGACCATGAATGGAGCCGGCAGGTCGTAAGTAGCGCCGTCGATGGTGACCCGGCGTTCTTCCATTGCCTCAAGGAGCGCAGACTGCGTCTTGGGCGAGGTCCGGTTGATCTCGTCGGCCAGGACGATGCTTGCGAAGATGGGCCCCTTCACCAGCTCGAAACCGCCGGCCCCGCTCCTGACCGCATGAAAACCGATCACGTCCGAGGGGAGCAGGTCGTTGGTGAACTGAATGCGTTTGAAGCTCACATCCAGAAGCCGGGAAACGGCAAGACCGATCAGCGTCTTCCCGACGCCCGGCACCCCCTCCAGCAGCACGTGGCCTCCGGCAAGGATGCCGCACACGATGGATCTCACCACCTCGTCCTGCCCGAGAAACACCTGGCTCATGCGGTCAACCATATCCTGGACCCTGGTATGTTCCATCCCACCACCTCGTGAGAAGATATCTGCAGCTATAGGTAAGAGAAATAGACAAAGAAAAACTTAGCACAGGACAAGAGATTCTGGTATATTAAGTTTTGTTTGCCGGAGCCCGATAGGGTTCTCGAAGGTTTGTAATGACGAGCGAGAAATATCGTAACATTCTCCAGGGCATGCAAGAGGGTTACTACGAGACGGACCTGAGCGGTTCCTTTACCTATGCCAACGAGTCCCTCTGCCGGATCATCGAGATGAGCAGCGAGGAGATCCTCGGCCTGAATTACAAGAGTTATACCTCCAAAGCCACTGCCAATCGGGTGTTCAAGGCCTTTCACGAAACCTATCTGACCGGAATACCCATGAGATTAGAGTACGAGATCATCCTTGCATCCGGAAAGAGAAAGATGATCGACAACTCCGCAAGCCTGCTCAGGGACCGGAAAGGCAATCCGGTGGGGTTCTGCGGCATCGTCACGGACATTACCAGGCGCAAGCGCCTGGAGAGCCAGATGAGAGAAAGCCGAAGGCGCTACGAGGCCCTCTTCGAAAACGCCAACGAGCTCATCATCACCACGGACTCCCACGGCTATATCAAGCGCCTGAACAAGAAGGTCGAGGAGGTATCCGGGTATACGCGAAAGGAGATGATCGGCAAGAGCATCCTCATGATCGCTCATCCCGAGGACCGCGAGATCTTCATCGAGTTCTGGAAAGAGATTCTGGCGGGCAACACCCCGCGGTTCGAGCTCAGGGTCGTGGCCAAGGGCGGCGAGACCCCTTATCTGCTGGCGAGCGGCTCAGTGGTCAGAAACGGCGGGAAGATCGTCGAAATCCAGTACAACGCCCAGGTGATATCCGACCTCAAGGAGGCCCAGCGCACCATCCTCGACCTCTCGAACTTCCTCAACAGCATCATCGAGTCGAGCCCCAATATCCTCATCTGCCTGGACATGGAAGGAAAGATCCAGATGGCCAACCCGGTCACCAGCAGAATCTTCCGAAAGCCCCCGTCGGCAATGATCGGAAAGGGGATCTCGTATCTGAGCTCGGACATGCAGGAGTTCGAGGACGTAATCAGAGAGGTGCAGAAAAGCCGCGTGCCGCAGTTTTTTCACGAACGCGCCCTCGCAGGCTCCTCGAACCAGATCTTCGATATCAGCATCTACCCCCTCATTGATCCGGTTCACGGGGGTGCGGTCTTCACGGCGGTGGATATCACCGAGAAAAAGCACATGGAGATCCAGCTGATCCACGCCCAGAAGATGGAGACAATCGGAGAGCTTGCAGGAGGCGTGGCCCACGACTTCAACAACATACTCACCGGGATATCGGGCAACCTCGCCATGCTGCGCTATACCACCGACCGGACCAAGCAGCTCGCCTACCTCGACACCCTGGAAAAGATCAGCGACCGCGCGAGAGACCTCGTAAGACAGATGCTCGTCTTCACAAAACGGCACGAGGGTCGGCCGGAGAATATCTCCATCTGCCAGGTGATCGATGAGGTCATCGACATGGCCTCCAAGTCGATCCCGAAGAACATCCGGTTCAGCCTCGGAAACATGGAGAAGAACGCACAGGTATATATGGATCACACGCAACTCACTCAGGTTCTGCTGAATCTCATCGTGAACGCGAAAGACGCCATAGGCGACCGGCAGAGAGGACGGATCTTCATCGATGTCCAGATCATATCAGTGGATAAGAACCTCAAGCGGCACTATCTTCTCAACGACACAGGGAGATATGTGAAGATCGAGGTTACGGACAATGGATGCGGCATGAGCAAGGAGATCCTCCCGAAGATCTTCGACCCCTTCTTTTCCACCAAACAGAAAGGGACTGCCAAGGGAACCGGGCTGGGGCTCTCCATCACCTACAACATCATCAAGAACGCAGGCGGGGGCATCCAGGTGCAGTCCGAGGAGGGAAAAGGCTCGCAGTTCAGCATACTGCTGCCTGTCTCAAAGATCAGGAAAAAACCCGCCGTCGTGGAGGGGAAGACATTGAGCGGGCGTGGCTCGCTCAAGGCGCGGATCCTCCTGGTAGATGACGAGGACATGCTCCGTGACATCGGCAGGGAAATGCTCGAACATCTCGGCCACGAGGTGGAGACCGCTCCCGACGGCAACAGCTGTATCGACAAGCTCATGACTGACAGCCTGGGCTTCGATCTCATCATCCTCGACATGATCATGCCCGGCCTCGACGGGTATCATACACTGCAGGAGATGCTCAAAAACGGCATCAAGACCAAGGTCGTGATCTCCTCGGGGTTCTCCTTCGAGCATGAGCGGCAGGAGATGCTCAACAATCCGCTCATTGTGGCAAAGCTGAACAAGCCGTTCAACCTAAACGAGCTCTCTTCGGTGTTGGGCGATATCCTCGACTGACTCGCTTTCCTGTCCGAACATCCTCCTTCTTTTTTTCTGTCTCCTTCAGGACTTCTGAACTCCGGGACACATTTCCATGAAGATGTGAGGGTTTAATTCAGACCTCAGAGTGCCGATAAGATGGATAAAACAACACCAGGGATGCGTACAGCGCGAAGGAGCATGCCATGCGGGAGAAGGAAAACATGAGCACCATCCTTGATCGGTTCATATCCCATGTCCGGGAAACCATGGATCGCGTGATATCTCCGGTATATGTCAAGGATGCCGGTCTCCGGTATGCATGGCTGAACCGGGCATACGCAGACATGATCGCGCTTTCCGCCATGGAACATGCAATCGGAAAGACCGAGGGCGACTTCTTCCCCTTCCCTGCCGCCGGGAAGCTCACGCCAGGGGAAAACACGGTGCTTGATAAGGGCGCCCCAGTCCGGGAGACGCTCAAAGACTTGGCTTGTCCAGACGGGATGTCGCGTTCGTTCGTCAGGACCCTGGCTCCTATCATTATTGACGGCTCTGCAGTCGGTCTGCTGGGCATCCTGACCGAGATCCCCTCTCCGGCCGTTGCGCGCGATGAGTGCCAAGAGCAGGAGGCATTCTTCGAAGACCTCTTCATGAACGCGACAGCCATGGCAGCCATTACCGACAGGCGCGGCGATATCCTCAAGCTCAACAGGAAGGCCACGGAAATGCTTCTTGGGAAAGAAAGTATGGGACAATCCGTGAAAGGGAGAAACATCCTCGAATTCATTCACGAGGAAGACAAGCAGAATGTGCTGAAGCTGTGGAGGGAGAGCATTCAGGGCAAGAAGGAAATGAATTATCAGATCCGCATGAAATCTCACGATGGCAGGGTCCTCTATATGCTCATCAGCGGAAGGCCTATCATAAAGGGCAATCAGGTGGTGTCGTTTCAATACCAGGCCCTCGACATGATCGACCAGAAGGTCCAGGAACGCAATCTCCTCCATTCGGCGAGTGTGGAAACACTGGGACAGATGGCGGGCGGGTTTGCCCACGACTTGAATAATATCCTCACGGTCATCAACGGCTATTCCGAGATGATGCTCCGCTCCATGGACAAGAGTCATCCATTTTACGGCAAGGTGTTCCAGATCTGCCAGGCCGGCACACAGGCATCCATGCTGACCCAGAAGATCCTGGAGTTCAGCACCAAGAACAGGCCGGAGCCCAAGGAGATCGACATCGATCAGGAGTTGACCGAGCAGGAGACCATACTCAGGCATGTCATAGAAGAGAACATCAAGCTGACCATCCAGAGGTCGGCGGGGATCAAGAAGATCCTGATCGATCCCACCCAGTTCGCCAAGGTGCTGCTGAACCTGGTGATCAATGCAAAGGAGGCCATGCCCTCAGGCGGAGAGATTACCATCACCACTGATTCCCTGGACGTCGATGAAGCCCTTGCACAACAGTATGATAATATCCGCCCCGGCCGGTATCTGTTCTTGAGTGTGAGCGATACAGGTTCGGGCATGAGTGAAGAGGTGAAGCTGCACGTATTCGATCCATTCTTCACCACACGGGAAAAGGGGAAAGGCGTGGGCTTGTGGATCGTGAACAGTATCGTGAAAAATTACCAGGGGACGATCCAGGTGGAAAGTACCGAGGGCAAGGGCACGACATTCAGGATCCTCCTTCCTTTCTCCGGACAGGATCGGCCTCTCCCCGAGGAGGCCCCGCAGGGGCCGGCGCGGCCTTCGAAAGCCACCGGCAAGACCATCCTGGTGGTCGAGGATGACGACACGGTCCGCGAACTGGTCAACGAGATTCTCAAACACCACGGCCACCATGTACTGACCGCGTGCAACGGCGGTGATGCTCTCCAGCTCGCCCGGCAGTACGAGGGCACGATCGACCTCCTGATCACTGACATGGTCATGCGGCGCATCGACGGCATCATGCTCTCAAAGAAGATGCGCACCATCTTGCCGGATATCAGGGTTATGCTCATGTCCGGGTATGGCGAGGATGTCATCCGCCAGGAAGATCTCGAAGATATTGTTTTTCTGCAAAAACCGTTTCTTCCCGATGATCTCACCTCAAAGGTGGATGCCGTCTTCAATAATCCGGCATAGAGATTGCGCGGCATCGCCCTTTTCCTTTGAGACCTTCCCCTGATACATTATATGTATGACTGGACACAGATGGGACGTATCGCCTAAAGAGGCCCGCAGCCTGCAGGAAGGCCTTCGCTCAAGGCGGATCCTCACCGACTCGTTCGATCCCCTCACCCATGTGGGCGGGGTAGATGTTGCGTATGACCTGAAGTCGGATCTGGGGTGCTGTGCTATCGCCGTGTTTTCCTACCCACACCTTTGCCTTCAGGAGGTATCGCGTGTGTTTGGAAGCATCCGCTTTCCCTATATTCCCGGCCTCCTGGCATTCAGGGAGGGGCCTTTGGTCGAGCAGGCATTCGGCCAGCTTACAATCAGGCCGGAGATCCTCCTGTTCGACGGCCACGGCATCAGTCATCCCCGCGGGATGGGGATTGCGACGTACATGGGCATCCTCCTGGAATGCGCCTCTATAGGCTGCGCCAAGACGCTACTGACCGGCACCTTTGAAGACCCTGCCCCTAAGCGGGGCAGCGCAACCCCCGTGATTCGCCATGGCGAGATTGTAGGTTGTGCGCTCAGGACACGTACGGGGGTCAATCCCGTGTTCGTTTCACAGGGCCACCGGGTCAGCCTCGACACCTCTGTCGAGATCTGTCTGGCGTGCACGCCGAAGTATCGAATACCGGAACCCCTTCGCGCCGCTCATCTCATGGCGCGGCAGGCGGTCCGATCCCTCGCCTCGCATGATCGGCATGACGGGCCGTCCTGAAGGCAGGTATCACTGGAATCGAAGACATGGACCATTGACGGGCAGGCACTTTGCCCCGGCTTCGGGCTACAGGGAATACGGCTCCGTGCAAGAAGCTCCGGCGAAGGAGTGTTCGCTTAAAAAGGCCTGTGTCGGCCAGGAGATAAGGATGCGGTGTTAGCGGACGATCAGCTTGCCGACCATTTCCTGGAGGGGCCCCTTGAGATTCGCGATCTCCTCATCGGAAAAGGAGCTGGCCTTAAGGAAACGCCCGTCCACATGCTTGGATGCGACGAATCGCTGGAGAACGTAGCGGGGAGCCCCCTCGATCTCACGGCCGATCTTCAGGACATCCTCAGGGCTCAGGAGCTCTCTCACCAGGGTTGTGCGGAATTCGAAGGCACGGCCTGAACGCATAATGATTCGAATGCTCCGGGCAACCGTGCCGGGATCGAATATGCACCTCGTAACATGGGGATACCGAGAAACCGGGGCCTTGACGTCCATGGCGATGAAATCGATGAGATCGGACTCCAAGATCTCTGAGAGCACATCCGGAAAGGATCCGTTGGTGTCGAGTTTCACCAGGTATTTCATTTCCTTGAGCCTTCTCATGAACGGAATCAGACCCGGCTGGATGCAGGGCTCGCCGCCGGTGATGACGACAGCATCGCACTTTCCTTTCCTCGTGCTCAGAAAGGAGAGCACTTCGTTCTGATCGAGCGGCTCCGTGAACCGCGAGGGGTCTACCAGCTCCGGGTTGTGGCAGTATGGACACCGAAAATTGCATCCCTGGGTGAAGACAACGGAACTGATCTCTCCCGGGTAGTCGATGAGCGAGGTCCTCTGCAGGTGAGCGATCTGAATCCTGATTTCTTGGGTATCCTTGGATGTCATATTCATTTTTCTACCATAGGGCTGCACCGGTTGAGAAGGGAAATGGACGAGCCTGCACCCGTCTCGCTCCATGCAGGTGGATACGCCTTCAGTCCGGGGTGAAGCGCGAAACTTGTCCGTGTCCAGGAAAGAGGCATGAGAGAGTGCATCCGAAAAACGTAAGATACCGATAGTAACCGATATTACCCTTGATTATTCCCTCTGGTTTATGGATAGATTGTATACACGCATGGTATCGGAAAGGGCTGAAAAGAGAGGAGTTCACCCATGGGCAATGGCAAGATACTTGTCATGGACGACGAAGAGATCATCCAGGATGTTTTGAGCAACATGCTCGATTTTCTCGGTTATGAAGTCCAGGTTGCAGCAGAAGGCTCCCAGGCCGTTCAGATGTACCGTGAAGCCATGGAGTCAGGCAATCCCTTCGATGCGGTTATCATGGACCTCACGATCCCAGGCGGAGTTGGAGGCAAGGATGCGATCCGCGATCTCCTGAAGATCGATCCACAGGCAAAGGCCATCGTATCCAGCGGCTACTCCACTGACCCGGTGGTGACGAATTATCAGGAGCACGGATTCAAGGGCGTCATCCACAAACCGTTCAAGATCGAGGAGCTCAAAGAGGCCATCCAGAAGGTCGTCTGAGCCGCTTTCTCGTGCTTTGCCGGGCTTCGTGTTCGACTGGAGGTCTTTTTCAGAAGGCCTTGAAGCGCCCCTAAGGGTCGTTCCAAGGCCCGTTTGATACCTAAGCGTCCCTTTTGCTCAGTGGTTCAAGAGCGCCTTTCTTTCCCCCTGCGATTCCTGGCCGCGATACTCCCCGGAAGGTCTCGCTGAACTCAGATCTACTGCCCGGGCCTGCCGCAGGAAGGGCCGCTGAGCAGCCTCGGCCTTTCTGATCGAAAAGGTCGTCCTTTCCTTGAACTCCTCTTTCTTTCCGTTGTTCCACTGGGCAACGGGCCTGAGATACCCCACCACCCGGGAGTAGACCTCGGTGGCCTCTCCGCACTGCGAGCACACGGGCTGGTTCCCGGTGAGATATCCGTGGCTCGGACACACACTGAAGGTGGGGCTGAAAGTGAAGTACGGCATCTTGTAGTTGTGGCAGATCTTTCTGACCAGGGTTTTGATCACCTCCGGCTCTTCCACCTGTTCACCGGCAAAGATATGAAGCACGGTCCCGCCGGTATATTTGGATTGTATCTCGTCCTGCAGATCCATGGCCTCGAAGATGTCATCGGTATAGTTCACCGGAAGCTGGGAAGAGTTGGTGTAGTATGGCTCTGCACCCCGGCGGAAGGCTTCTTCGTTGGCGCAGACGATGTCGGGATATTTGCTCTTGTCGATCTTTGCCATGCGGTATGAGGTTCCCTCGGCAGGGGTTGCTTCGAAGTTGTAGTTGTTCCCGGTCTCCCGCTGCAGGGTGATGAGCCGGTCTCTGATGAAATCGGCCACATCCAGGGCAAAGCATCTTCCTGCCTCGGTGCCGATGTTCACCCCCAGGAGGTTCACGCACGCCTCGTTCATCCCCAGGATCCCGATGGTGGAGAAGTGGTTTTTCCAGTACTCGCCGAAGCGCTTCTTGATACCGGTGAGATAGTACTTCGTGTAGGGGTAGAGGTTCGCCTCCGTAAATGTTTCCAGGATTTTGCGCTTGATCTCCAGGCTGGTGCTGGCCAGGGTGATGAGCCTGTCGAGCCGCTGCAGGAAATCTGCCTTGTCTTCGCTGAGGTGGCCGAGGCGCGGCAGGTTGATGGTCACCACCCCGATGGAGCCGGTCAGCGGGTTCGATCCGAACAGACCCCCTCCCCGCACCTCGAGCTGCCGGTTGTCTATCCTCAGTCTGCAGCACATGCTCCGGGCGTCCTCGGGGTCCATGTCGGAATTGATGAAATTGGAGAAATAGGGGACCCCGTACTTCGCGGTCATCTTCCAGAGGTTGGCGAGGTGGGGGCTGTCCCAGTTGAAGTCGCGAGTGATATTGTAGGTGGGTATCGGGAAGGTGAACACCCTGCCCTTCGCGTCGCCCTCGGCCATCACCTCCACGAAGGCCTGGTTGAACATATCCAGCTCGTGCTGATACTCGCCGTAGGTAGAGTTCTGGATCTCGCCGCCGATAATGACTCCCTGATCGGCCAGGTACGAAGGCACTTCCAGATCGAGCGTCACATTGGTGAACGGGGTCTGGAAACCCACCCGGGTGGGGACGTTGATGTTGAAGATGAACTCCTGGAGCGATTGCTTCACCTGGGTATAGTCGAGCCCGTCGTGGCGGATGAAGGGGGCGAGCAGGGTGTCGAAATTGGAGAACGCCTGGGCACCCGCGGCCTCGCCCTGCAGGGTATAGAAGAAATTCACGATCTGGCCCAGCGCGGTGCGAAAATGCCTGGCAGGCTTGCTCTCCACCTTTCCCTGCGCCCCTTTGAAGCCCTGGAGCAGCAGGTCGTAGAGGTCCCATCCCACGCAGTAGACCGATATGATGTTGAGGTCGTGGATGTGAAAGTCCCCATCGGAGTGGGCGTGGCGCACCTCCGGAGGATAGATCTTGTTGAGCCAGTAGATCTTGCTGATCTCGGATGAGAGGTAGTTGTTCAGGCCCTGCAGCGAGAACGACATATTGCTGTTCTCGTTCACCTTCCAGTCGGTCTTGGTGAGGTACTGGTCGATGAGGTCCACTCCCATCCCGGCCTTGATTTCCCTGATCTTGGCGTGCTGATCCCGGTAGATGATATAAGCCTTGGCCGTCTTGCGGTAGGGGGAGGACACCAGCACCTCCTCTACGATGTCCTGGATTTCCTCCACCGTGGGTGTATCAGTCAGGGTATCCTTGGCTATGCTTAAGACCTTGAGCATCAGCCTGTGGGCGATATCGGCGCTGAACTCGCCGGTGACGCTGCCCGCCTTTGCGATTGCATTCGTGATCTTTGATGCATCAAAAGAGGCAAATCTCCCGTCGCGCTTTCTGATCTTGGTAAACATCAATTCCCCCTCTTTGTACTAGATGTGGTGCTTTGAAAGAATATACGTACTATATATAGGGCTCTGGGAGATGTTTGCAAGGGGAAAAATATGGATTCAGTGAAATTATAAGGCCTTGGGAAAAAGCCCTTGGAGAGGAATCAGAAAATGAATCCGGATAGAAAAAGTGAACCAATGAACCCCGCCGGTCAGTTTTCCTCCTTCGTTGAAGCTGCGGAGTACTGGTCCTCTTTTTATTATACTATACATAACGACGTGTCCTTCTCCTCACGTATGATATTTGCGGTGCATAGGGCTCTGCCAAAGATGCATTCGAAGACGGATTCTCCTTCCCGGTATTGGCAGGGTTTTCCCATACATTCGCTCTGCAGGGCAGGTTCTTGCCTCTGTTGACTGCAATGCAGGGGGCTTTCCATATCGAATGGAGGGGCGGCCCCCGCCTGGGGGCTGCCCCTTTGTCAGGGCGCTATTCTTTGTACATCGCCTCGATCACGTCTTTGTAGTTCTGGCTGATGATCTTGCGCTTCATCTTGAGCGTGGGCGTAAGCTCTCCAGTCTCGATGCTGAACTCCCTGGGCAGCAGGGTGAATCTGCGGATCTGCTCCACGCGGGAATAATCCTTCATGAGATTCTTGATCTTGTCGTCGTAGAAGGAGATGATCTCCGGCTTCTTGATGAGGTCTTCGTTGCTGTCAAAGGAAATTCCCTGATTCTTCGCATACGAGACCAGTTCGGCAAAGTTGGGGATGATCAGTGCGCTCAAGTATTTTCTCCCCTCGCCGATCACCACGGCCTGCTCGATGAACGGATCGGTCACCAGGGTGTTCTCTATGTTCTGAGGCGCCACATTCTTCCCGCCGGCGGTAATGATGATGTCCTTTTTGCGGTCTGTTATGTAGAGACATCCCCGCTCGTCCATGCGGCCGATATCCCCGGTCAAGAACCACCCATCTTCGGTGAAGGCGGCCTTCGTGTCGTCGGGTTTGTTGAAGTAGCCCTTCATGACCTGCGGACCTTTGATGAGGATCTCCCCGTCATCGGCGATCTTGATCTGGGTGTCCGCGAGCGCCGGGCCGACCGATCCGAACTCGAAGACCTCGAAGGTGTTGACATTGGTGACCGGGGAGGTTTCGGTGAGGCCGTAGCCGTTGTGGAGATTGATTCCGATGCCGTTGAAGAATCGGTCGATGTCCAGTGCGAGCGCTCCTCCGCCGTTGATGAAGATCCTGATCCTGTCCATCCCCAGGGCCTGCCTGAGCTTTGAGTAGACGAGTGCCTCGGCCAGATCGTATTGGGCCTTGAGCGTCCAGGGCATGGTCTTGCGCTGTACCTTGTAGTCGACGGCCCGCATCGCCACGTCCACTGCCCAGAAGAACAGCTTCTTTTTGGTCGGGCTCGCCTTTTCCACCTTGGAGAAGATCCCGGAATGAATCTTCTCGAAGAGACGGGGCACAGAGACCATGAGGGTCGGGCGCACCTCGATCATGTTCTCCATGACCGTGCCGAAGCTCTCGGCCAGATTCAGGACCGCTCCGATGTGCAGCATCAGGTAAACACTCACGGTCCGGCCCAGGGAATGGCTCCAGGGAAGCAGCGAAAGGGCCACGTCCTGATGACCGATGATGGGATGAGACGCATAGCACTGCATAATATTGGCCGTGAAGTTGCTGTGCGTGAGCATGACACCCTTGGGCGGCCCCGTGGTCCCGGAGGTGTAGATAAGGGTGGCGAGCCCCTCCGGATCTATGGAGAGCAGCCGCTCTTCAAAGACCTTCTTGTCTTTGTACTCCTCGCCTAGCCTGAGCACCTCATCGAAGCTGAGGATATTCTTATCGCCGGTCTCGATGGGATCGAAGGTGATAATCTTCTTGAGACCCTTGAGGGTGGATTTCACTCCGAGGATCCGGTTCAGGTGGTCCTGGTCGGAGACGAAAAGGAATCTGGAGCCCGAGTCGTTGATGATGTACGCAGCCTCTTCACCGGAGTTGGTGGCATAGATCGGGGCATCGGCTGAGCCGATGGACAGACAGGCAAGGTCCGCAACGAGCCACTGCCAGCAGTTCTCGGAGAAGATCGTGACGATGTCGTCCTGTTTCACCCCCAGAGAGATGAGGCCAAGACCGAGGTTGGTGACCATCCGCTGCATCTCCCGCCAGCTGATGGCCGTGTATCTGCCATTCTTCTTGTACCGGACACAGGGTTCATACTGATATTTTTCCGCCCTGTTGTGAAAAATACCCGCGATGCTCTTTTCAGAATAACCCATATTACCCTCCTTGATTGTGGTAAAGGTTCCTTATCCGAATTACGAAAAGATGCCCGTACCCGTGCCGTGAATCCTGATGAACTTCATTTTTATAAATGGCGCCGCGGACATAAAAACGGTTTTTAAGAACTGCGTATCATCAGCGGTTACCTGGCGGCCTTGTTCTCCCGTCTCCGACCCTCGCATTTGTCTGCAGACAGACAAATTGTAAACCATTTTGAATGATTCTTCAATCATTTTTAGGCTGGTTTGCTGAAGTATGGTGCCAGGGGGAGAACCGCACAGCCGCCGGATCATGCCGTTGCAGTGCTGCTGCCGCGATGCCGTAAGGGATGAAAGTGTTTTCCTTGAATAAGACCTGAAGGAACAGAGCCGGTCGGCCAATTCATGTCTTGCAGTATGGCTTGTCAGTCTATATTATACAATCACAGTATGAGACATGCTCTGACCATCGATGTGGAGGAATATTTTCAGATCCATGCGTTCGCGGGCGTCATTCCCACCAGCGAGTGGGGGAGGTATTCCCCCGCCGTGCAGGGCAATACGGACAGGATCCTCGATCTCCTTGACGAGAGGGCTGTCTCCGCGACCTTCTTCTGCCTCGGCTGGATCGCGGAGCGCAACCGGAAGCTCGTCAAGACCATTCATGCTCGCGGGCACGAGATCGCCTGTCACGGTCACATGCACCAGGTCATTACCAGCCAGGATCCTGATACATTCCGGAGAGACGTATCAAGGGCAAAGGACGTGCTCGAAGATTGCATCGGAGAGCGCGTCATCGGGTATCGCGCGCCCACCTATTCGATCACCGGGAGCACACTGTGGGCATTGAACATTCTGGAAGAGCTGGGATTCATGTACGATTCGAGCATCTTCCCGATCTATCACGACTACTACGGCATCCCCGATGCACCCAGGGTGCCTCACAGGATCCAGGGGAGCTCTCTGGTGGAGTTTCCCATCTCCACCCTGAAAATAGGCCCGGTCAATGTTCCTGTTTCCGGGGGCGGTTATTTCAGACTCTTGCCCTACCCCGTGATCCGGACCGCACTGAGGCGCCTCCAGAGACAGGGAGACCCCTTTGTGTTCTATATCCACCCGTGGGAGCTCAATCCCGACACCCCTCGGGTTGCCGGTGCTCCCCTGCTGTCGAGGTTCCGGACCTACACAGGCATCGGACGTTCGTTTGGAAGATTCAGCCGTCTGCTTGAGGATTTTGCCTTTACCACTGTCCGGACGGCGCTTGCGGACTGCGGGCTTCTCGACAAACAGGGCGACGCCGCTGACATGAATAGCTGAATCATATGCGAAGGGCCTTTGCATAGGCGGAAAAAATGTTTTCAAGGCAACAGAAGAGGCAGGACGGGTGGAAACGCGCTGTCATCATCGTACAAGGCCGGTCAGCCGGCCGGTTGATCAAGATTCCCATTGAATTTATCAAATTTGCTTTATAAGATGCCGATAAGTCCCACACAAAGAGCCATATTCGAGAGGTTAAAATGCCAGATATATTGAAAGATGTTGTTGAATTCATCAAAGAAAATTTTATCATGGGCAGGTCCGATGCTCAGATCGATCCCGATGAGTCACTGATTGAAAGCGGCATCATGGATTCCACCGGCGTGCTCGAACTCGTCGAATACCTGGAAGCCACCTATGGGATCAAGATCGAAGACGAGGAGCTGATCCCGGAAAACCTCGAGACCGTCAACAACATCGTCAATTTTCTGAAAACCAAGGGAATCTCTTAGTGGCTGGACTCGTCCACCAGTTTCTCGAATCGTCCGCGCATCGATTTCCTGAGAAGATCGCCCTGCTCGACGGTGCGCAGAGCATCAGCTTTGCCGGGCTGGAATCACTTGCCGGCAGGCTTGCCCGCCTGCTCCTCGAGCACGGATTACAGAAGGGCGACCGGGTGCTGATGATCATGGAGAATTCGATCAGGAGCGTAGCGAGCTACTACGGGGTGCTCAAGGCTGGCGGAGTCTGTGTGGAGGTGGCTGACCGGAGCACTCCGGCAGAGGCCGCTTATTACATCGAGAACTCGGGCGCACGGGTTTGCATCATGTCCCAATCGAGCGCCAAGAGGCTCCAGGAGATCGATATTCCCTGCGTTATCGTTCCCGATGGAGATTTCTTCAACGGGCATGCCAGGCGCTATACCTGGAGCGATGTGGAGTCCATGCCTCAGGGGGTGCCGGAGGTCAGCATCAGACACGATGATCTTGCCGCCATCGTATATACCTCGGGCAGCACAGGCAGGCCCAAGGGCGTGATGCTGACCCACAGGAACCTGTGTGCCAATACTGCGTCCATCGTCTCCTACCTGGGGCTGAGCGAAGCGGACCGCGTCATGGCGGTCCTCCCTTTCCACTATGTATACGGCAAGTCCCTGCTCAACACCCATTTCATGGTCGGGGGCTCGGTGGTGATCAACAACCGTTTTGCCTTTCCCAACTCCGTGATCAAGGACATGGTCGAAAAAGAGGTGACTGGCTTTGCGGGCGTTCCCTCGACCTTCGCCATCCTGCTCAACCGCTCTGTTTTTCCCAAGACCTCCATCCCGAGCCTGCGCTACATCACCCAGGCCGGAGGCGCCATGGCGCCCGCCCTGACCCGGCGGCTCCTTGATTGCATAGGCAAGACCTCGCTCTACATCATGTACGGTGCGACCGAGGCATCGGCTCGGCTCACCTACCTGCCTCCCGAACGGCTGTGCAAAGACAAGCTCGGCTCCATCGGCATACCCATTCCTCAGGTCGAGGTCACTATCAGGGACGACAACGGTACGATTCTGGGGCCTTTCGAGGTGGGAAATATCTGTGCCTCGGGCGAGAACATCATGCTCGGCTACTGGAAGGACGCTGAAGAGACACAGAAGGTCCTCAAGCCCTGGGGGCTTGTAACGGGAGATCTGGGTCACTTGGACGATGAGGGCTTCATCTTCCTCACCGGCAGAAAAAAGGAGATGCTCAAGATCGGGGGGGAACGGGTGTCGCCCAAGGAGATCGAGGACGCCATCGTGGAATCGGGCATGGTCCACGAGGCAGCGGTCATCGGAAGACCCGACGAGTATCTCTCCGAGGTGCCCGAGTCCTTCTTGGTGCCGATGGATGAGAAGACCTTCGACCTGGATGCCCTGAAATCATTTATCGGTGAGCGCCTGGCGCCTCACAAGCATCCCAGGCATTTCACCATCGTGCGGTCCCTGCCCAAGAAGCCTTCGGGCAAGATTGACAAGGAGGCATTGAAATCATGGTGACCTGTTCGAAATGCGTTCTGCCGGGGAGCTTCCCCGGCATTCAGTTCGATGATGCGGGCGTCTGCAATTACTGCAGGAACATTCCCATCCCGGACAGCAGCGAAAAACAAGCCCACCGGGAAAAGTTCGAGGCCCTGCTTAACAGCAAGCGCTCAACGAGCTCATTCGATGTCCTGCTGGCATACAGCGGGGGCAAGGACTCCACATACACGCTCTATCTTCTTGCAAGGGAGTACAACCTCAAGGTGCTGGCCCTCGTCTTCGACAACGGATTCGTATCAGACCAGGCCATGGCGAACATCCGGCACATGACCGGCACCCTGGGGGCGGCGTGCATGGTCTTCAGGCCGCCTTTCGACCTCATGAAAAAGGTCTTCGGCCTTGCGGCAAAACACGATATCTACAGCCCCAAAACCCTTGACCGGGCCAGCTCCATCTGCACGACCTGCATCGGGATGGTCAAGGCCATGGTACTAAAGACCGCGCTTTCGTATCACATCCCCCTGGTGGCCTTCGGGTGGTCGCCGGGCCAGGCGCCTATCAGCTCGGCCATCATGCAGACCAATCCCAGGCTGCAGAAGTTTTCGCACCGCTCGGTGAGAGACCCGCTCATCGGGCTTGCCGGCGACGAGCTCAAGCCCTACTTCCTGAGCGATATGGATCTGGAGGTAGACCAGTCCCTCTGGCCGGTGAACATACACCCCCTGGCGTTCATGGAGTATGACGAGGACGCCATAGTGGAAAAGATTTCATCATTCGGATGGGTGAAGCCCATGGACACCGACCCCAATTCCACCAACTGCCTGCTGAACGCCTTGGCGAACCATCTGCACCGGAAGCGCTTCAACTTCCATCCCTATGCGTGGGAGATCGCCGGGATCGTGAGGTCGGGGAGCATGGACAGAAACCAGGGCATCGCCAAGGTCAACCAGGAGGAAGACCGGAACATGGTGAACTACGCGGCCCGGCTCTTAGACATTGACCCCGGGTTCTGAGGGCTTGATCTCGGCCTTGTCCCTGCTGATGAGCATCGCAGGCTCTGCACCCCGCGGGGAAACCTCCTTGAGGAAGCGCTTCACCAGGATATCTTCCGGGTCCTTCACCTTCTTTAAGGCCTGAGCCAGGTCGATCTTGCCCGCGGCAAAGGTCTCGTGGCCCCCTCCCTTGCCGATGCCGTGGCAGATCTTGTGCGCGAGCACGCCTGCCATGTGGCTCGACCGCGTGGTGCGGATGGAGAACAGGATCGAGCCGTTGTGCCGGCCGTAGCACAGGCACCACCTGATCCCCTCGATCTGGATGAGCTCGTCGGCATATTCGCCGATCATCTCGGGCCACCCGATCATGTTCACCCGTGCCACCACGACGTCGCCGTAGATTCTGGCGTTGTTGAGCACGGAGCAGAGCTCGATGAAATAATCTTTGGGCTTTTCGGGGTGTTCTATCCGGGCGAGCTTTTTCTGGAGCGTACTCGGGAAGAGGTAGACCGACGCACGGATATCGGCGTCGGAAGACTGTCTGCCCAGGTCCCGGGTATCGGACTTGATGCCGTAGAACAGGGCTGTAGCTACACTCCGGTCCATGGGAAGGCCCAGCTGCTTGATGTACTGGGTGATGATGGTCGATGTGCTGCCGATGCTCTTGCGCACGTCGATGTATTCCGCCTTGGTGGACGACTTCCGCAAAGGATGGTGGTCGATCACCGCATTGGGAGTGACGCCGGGAGGCAGGACCACATTGCCGGTGTGCGGCTGGCAGTCCACCAGGATCACGACCGAGGAGTTCCTGAGATTCACCGCATTCAGCGGTGTCATGTCGATCCCCAGGAGCTTGACCATGCACTGGTTTTCCACCCTGCCGATGATGCCGCTGTAGGCGATGACCGAGGTGACGCCCAAGGCCTTGCGGAAGATATATCTAAGCCCGAATGCAGACGCGATGCTGTCGGGGTCGGGGTTCTCGTGGGTGATGATGAAGACCTTCCGCTTGCCCTTGACGATGGAGAGGAGTTTTTCCAGGTCGGGTTTACTCATGACCCCACCCGGGTTTTGAATATTCGATTCATGGTTTCAACCATTTTGACCGTATGAGTCCCCTTCCAGTAGATCCTCAGGCAATGCGGGCATCTGGCGAAGGTTCCCCGGGTCGTACTGACATATTCCGGGATCAGGTTTTTCACGTCCTGTGCCTTAACATACTTCAGCGGTGCATTGCAAATGCTGCATCGTGAATGGGGATGGAGCTTTTCACTGAGTTTCAGATGATTATCGAGGTAGCTGAGCTGATCTTTCAGAAAATCGCTTTTCAGGACGATTGATTGCCGATCCGAAGCAAAATCCCGCCTCCGGGTGAGGAATATCCTTCCGGATGTGCGGGCACGCTCGATCGCGTCCTCGTCCCAGGTGCGCATATACTCGGTGTCGAAGCCCATGATCCTCAGCCACCGCGCGAGCCTGCCCAGGTTCTGGTCACATAAGAAACTCACCTGCGGGTCTGAATGCGTCTTCGACATGACACACACTCCTTGCGGGGTCGACGGCCACGACATCGTATCGCGCCTGGGTGTCATGAAGGCGTTTCTTCAGTAGATAGATCCGGGACACCTGGATAATCCTCCGCTGTTTCCAGGCGGGCACCCAGGCCAGGGGATCGCCGAACGTTCGACCCCTCGATGTCTTCACCTCGATGAATACCACGATGTCGCGGTCGAGGGCAATGATGTCGATCTCACCCATGCGGGTCTGAAAATTCAGATCCAGGATCCGGTAGCCCTTGCCCTCCAGATATTTCCGGGCGATCGCTTCGCCTTCACTGCCTTTTTTTCTGGTCGATGGCGGTGACACCATGGAAGCTCCTCCGGTGAATCGGACACGCTCCCAGGCGCCGGAGTGCTTCGAAATGCGTCTTGGTGGGATATCCCTTGTGCTGTGCAAACCCGTACCCCGGATAGAGCCTGTCCATCTGTTCCATATGCCTGTCCCGGATAACCTTGGCAACGATGCTCGCAGCGGATATGGAAGGTTCCAGCTCGTCGCCCCGGACCACCGTGTAGCACCTGCACGGCAGATCGGGCGCGATATTTCCGTCGATAACGGCATACCGGGGCTTAAGCCGGAGATTCAGCACCGCCTCTTTCATGGCCTTGAGCGATGCCTGAAGGATGTTTATGTCATCGATGCAGCGCTCATCCACAAGGGAGAATCCCACGTGGACGCCCGGCGCCTGCATGATCATCTCAAAGAGTTGCTCCCTGCGTGAAGGGCTCAGTTTCTTGGAATCCCTCACCAGACGCCTGAGTTCGTGCCCGGGAGCCATGATCACGGCCGCAGCGGCGACAGGGCCTGCCAGGGGCCCCCTTCCCGCCTCGTCGATGCCGCATAGAGGCCAGCACCCCCGGGCGATGAGGGTGTCCTCAAGGGACATATCAGCCGCGCAGTTCTTTCAGACGTGCAGACTTGCCCTTCTTCTCGCGCAGGTAGTAGAGCTTGGCCCTCCTGACCTTGGCGCGGCTCACTACCTCAACCTTATCCACTACGGGAGCATGCAGAGGGAAGACCCGTTCCACGCCTACGGCGTAGGACTGTTTGCGGACTGTGATGGATTCGCGGTTGTTGCCGCGGTGACGGGCGATAACCACCCCTTCGAAGACCTGAAGCCTCTCCCGCGACCCCTCGACGATTTTGGTGGAGACGCGCACCTTGTCGCCGATCCGTATCTCAGGCAGATTGTCCTTCATCTGCTCCTTCTCGTATTTGTCGATGATATTCATGTATTCCCTCCTGCAATCCGGTCTATGGTTATCGAAACGGCGGAACGGACCGACAGATGGTTGAAATCATTCCCCGCGCTGATAGGCTCTATGACTGCATCGAGGCTTTTCAGAAGCCTCGGTGCGAGTCCCCAGCCCGTCCCGAACACCAGGCATACATCCCTGGATGACGCGAGTAAGCGCGCCTGTTCCCAGGAAATGCAACCAACCATGCGCGTAGCCGAAGTTCCCACCATATATGCACCGGTCTGCCGTTTTATGTCGTCTATGTCTTTGACCAGGGTGATCACCTCAAAGGCCTTTTTCCGTATGGGATTGTACTCGCCTCCATATCCCTGTAGCCAATGATCCATGATCCTCCTGGCAAAAGCCAATTGGGCATCATTTGGGTGAACGATATAAAGCGTATTTATCCCATATGTCAAGCATACTCTTGCAAGATCATGCAAATCCAGGTTGGTGATGGCCGTGGCGATCTCTTCCCCGTTCTTGTCAATGCACGGCCAGTGGATCAATCCTACGGAAAGCACTGTCTCATCTCCACCATTCTCTCAATCTTCATCCTTTCCCTCACTTCCGGCCAGGGAATGTTCCATCAGATCAGGTCTGGTCTCACGGGTCTTTCTCAAGGCCATCTCCCTGCGCCATGCCCTGATCTGCTCGTGGTTACCGGAAAGGAGCACCTCGGGTACGGCCAGGCCCCGGAACTCACGGGGACGGGTATAATGGGGGTGCTCCAGCAGACCATGGTAGTGCGAATCGCCGCTTATCGTGGTGTCCTTCCCCAGGACGCCCGGTATCAGCCGTGCCACGGCGTCGATGATCACCATAGCCGGCAGCTCGCCGCCGGTAAGCACATAGTCTCCGATGGAGAGCTCTTCATGAACGAAGAGCTCGCTCACACGTTCATCGACGCCCTCATAGTGACCGCAGATGATGGTGATGACATTAAGCGAGCTCAGACGCAGGGCGTCCGCCTGTCTAAAGAGCCTCCCCCGCGGTGTGGTGAGGATCACATGGCCCCTCTCCGGAAGGCTTTCAAGGGCCGCTGCTATGGGCTCGGGTTTCAGGATCATGCCGCCTCCGCCCCCGTACGGGGTGTCGTCGACGACCCGGTGGCTGCCGAGTCCGTACTCCCTTAAGTGTATGAGCCGCACGTCCAAGTGCCCGCCCTGTATCGCGCGGCTTAAGATACTTTCGCTGAACACTCCGGAAAACATGTCCGGAAACAGGGTGATGATATTGACGATCATAGGGGCCTCGATAAGGGGATCAATCGAGCAGGCCTTCGAGCAGCGATGAGTCGATCACCACACGCCGCTTCTCCAGGGAAATCTCCTTGACGACGTCCCTGGTGGCGGGAATGTAATATTCCTTGTCCGGGTTGACCACATACACGTCGTTGCTCCCGGTGGAGAAGATCCTGACGATCTCCCCCAGCTCTGTGCCCTGCTCGTCCACCACCTGCATGCCCAGGAGGTCTTTCCAGTAAAACTCGTCTTCCTTCAGCGGTTCGAGCTGGCCGGTGGTGATATAGAGCGTTTCGCCCCTGATCGCCTCGACCTGGCCGATATCGTCTATGCCTTCGAGCTTAAGGACACACCTGCCCTTGCGCGGTGTGCAGGAAAGGATCTTTCTGGGTACGCCCTGATCACCGATTATCAGGTGAGTATAAGAACAGAGTCTTTCAACAGAATCCCCGTATGGGGTGATCCACATCTTTCCTTTGAGCCCGCTGGGACTCGAGATCCTGGCGATCTCAACGAGATCGTGTTTCATTTACTCGATGATTTCCAGTACAGCCCTCTTTTTGATCTTGGTGGACGCTGCTGTGAGTAGTGTTCGCATTGCCCGCGCGGTGCGGCCTTCCTTCCCGATCACCTTCCCCAGATCGGATTTCGCCACTCTGAGCTCGATCACAGAAGTAACCTCACCCTCAACTTCAGAAACAGAAACCTCTTCCGGATTGTCAACTAAAGCCTTGGCAATGTACTCTATTAACTCTCTCATCATAACCTCTCACCACACAGAATTTATTTTGTGCCTGAACTCTCGATGCTCTGCCCCTTCTCTTTCATGAGCTTTTTCACTGCCGGGGTTAGTTGACCCCCTTTCTTCATCCATTCATTGATCCGGTCCATATCCAGAGAAATGCTCTCAGGCCTGGTCTTTGGATTGAAATGGCCTACGATTTCAAGGAATCTTCCATCTCTCTTGCTTCTGGAATCAGCAACAATCACCCGGTAGAACGCCTTCTTCTTCGAGCCTCCGCGAGTCAGCCTGATACTTACAGCCATGCGTATTCTTTCCCCCTTGGTTCGGTATTGGATGTCCACACTTATATTACAAGCCTAAGTGTTGTCAAGCTATTTATCCCCAAAAAAAGCCTGTGTAAAGGTAATCTTATCGGTAATTCACAGCTTGTGGATGACGTCCCTTTGACAGGGAGACACTGGTTATGATAACATTTTGATCGATCGATCGGTTCGTTTTCTCACATGTTTTTCCCATGCGGTTGAAAGGGGGGGTGGTATGAGTTTCATCGGCCGGGATACAAAGAATGGGATCTTCGATCGTTTTTCCTCATACGTCTCTCAGGGCAAGGCGGATTTTTTCCGCAGTGTGGGTATCGATTTCGTCTTCGGCAAGCGCTCGGGCCCGTTCGTGTGGGATGCCGCGGGATCCAGAAGGCTCATCAACTGCCACTGCAACGGAGGGGTATTCAACCTGGGGCACTCCAATCCAAGGATTGTCCAGGTTCTCATCGAGAGCCTGCACGAGCTCGATATCGGCAACCACCACCTGGTGAGCGAACAACGCGCCATGCTTGGCCAGAGGCTTGCCGAGCTGATGCCGGGCGATATCTCCTGCACGGTGTTCGGGGTGGGCGGCGGCGAGGCTGTCGACCTCGCCATCAAGCTCGCCCGGGGATACACCGGGAGGTCCAAGATCATATCCGCCAAGGGGGGGTACCATGGCCATACCGGCCTGGCGCTGGCAACCGGCGACGAGCAGTACCGTTCGCCCTTCGGGCCCCTCTCCCCGGGGTTTATCCAGGTGCCGTTCAACGATATTGAAGCCCTTCAAACCGAGATCGACCGCGACACGGCCGCCGTGATCTTCGAGACAGTACCCGCAACCTCGGGCATGCCCATTGCCGACCGGGATTTCTTTGCCCGTACAAAAGAGGTGTGCGCAAAGGCGGGCGCCCTGCTCATCATCGACGAGGTGCAGACCGGGCTCGGGAGGACCGGCAGCATGTGGGGGATCGATCATTTCGGTGTGACCCCCGACATCATGGTGATCGGCAAGGGGCTCTCAGGCGGCATCTACCCCATAACGGCAACCTGCTTCAACGACGAGCTGGCCACATTTTTCCATAAGCGCCCCTTCATCCATGTTTCCACCTTCGGCGGGGCCGAGGTAGGGTGCCCGGTGGCCATGGCCGTGCTCGACGAGAGCTCGAAGCCCGAGTTTCTCGAGCACGTCCGCGCCCTTTCCCGGATCTTTGAACAAGGCTTCATCGAGCTCAAGAGCCGGCATCCAAGCGTGCTTGTGGGCCTGCGCCAGCTCGGCCTTATGATGGGCATCGAGATGGTGAACGAGTCTTGCGGTCCGGTCATGTCCAAGGCGTGCTACGATCACGGGATCTTGAGCGTGTATGCAAACAACAACCCCAGGGTGAGCCAGCTCCTGCCCCCGCTCATCATCGACAAAGCCCTGGCGCACGAGATCATCGAGAGGCTGGATGCAGCGCTGGGTGATACCGCTGCCTTTCTCGGACTGGTGTAGCACCATGGATGCGGAAGCAATCAGCATCGATCTGAAGCTCCTTGAGCGATTCGAAGACGGCATCGATCCGCTCAAGCCTCACGAGAGCGCCATTCCCGCACGGATCATCGGCTACGGAGAGATCAGCACCATCTTCGAGATCCTGGAGCCATCCTTTGCCGGGTTCGCCTGCAAGCGGCTCCCCGTCTTCAGAACAGAAGATGAGATGCAGGAGTATGAACAGCTCTTCCACGAATACAACCGGGTGCTCAGCGAAGAGATCGGCATCAAGGTGCCCAGGTATGCATCCGCCCGGGTGATTCCGCCCAAGGGAAACAGGGTGGTCTACTGCATCCAGGAAAGGCTCCTCCCCGGAGCGATCGGCAACCGGCTCATCCACACCCTCCCTATCGACTCCGTTGTCGTGCTCTTCCGGGCCGTGCTCGCTGAAATGGCGAAGGTCTGGGCGTACAACGCCTCCCAGGACCGGGTACGGCTCGGGTTGGACGCCCAGATATCAAACTGGGCCCTGTCATGCGACACCGTGCCCAGAGACTTGAAGGAAGGCGGGGTTGAGCTGGTCTACATCGACACGAGCACGCCGCTCATGCGGGTTTACGGAGTCGAGCAGCTCAACACCGAGCTCTTTTTACGAGGCGCGCCGTCGTTTCTTGTCTGGTTCATCAGGCTATTCTTCCTCAAGGATGTGGTCGGGCGCTACTATGATTTCCATCTGGCCGTGGTGGATCTCCTGGCCAACCTTTACAAGGAAGGGAGACCCGACCTCATCGAGCCCCTCATCAGAGAGACGAACCGGTTCTTTTCCTGCAATGCGTCCGGGCTCGGTGCGAACCCCGTCACCTATCGGGAAGTGAGATCATACTACCGTGAAGATGCCATGATCTGGAGGCTTTATCAGTGGCTCAGACGGTTCGACCGATTTCTCCAAACCCGGCTGCTCAGGCGGCATTACTGCCATATCCTGCCCGGGGCGATCAAACGCTGAAGGCCGCAGTGTTCGAGCCCTGAGAAATGACAGGCAGTGAAGGGCCGGAAAAACAACGGGCCCCGGTCAGCGTTCCTTCGCCACCTGGAGGAGTTGCTCGGAAAGCTCGATTCCGAGTTTCTCGGCGATCTGACGGTCGATGAATACCTGGAGGTCCTTCTGCGCCAGGATGGGAAGCTCCTCGGGTTTTTTGCCTTCCTTGAGGATCGCTGCCGCCTGCCTGCCGGAGAGTACGCCGATGTGATGGAAGTCAGGGCCGGCATAGAACAGTGCGCCCTTCACGTCGTAGTTCACGAAGGCAAACACCGGCAGGTTGTGCTCGGCAGCTATGGCGAAGAGCTCCTTGCCGGGCTCCTGGTCACGCAGGCCGTAATAGGCGTCAAGGGGAATGGCAAAGGAGTCCACTCCGGCATTGATCAGCTCGAGTGCGGTTGGTCTCACGGGGTCGGACTTTTCGATCTCCTTAGTCACCATGTTGATCCCGAGCTGGGATGCCTTACGGGTTACCTCGGTGTTGAAGGCAACGGCGTTGTCGTCATCGCTATAGATCATGCCCAGGTTTTTGATGTCGGGCTTGGCCATCTGTGCCAGAACCAGATAGTTCAGGGGGTCCTGGTACAGGGTCGCTCCGGTGATGCCTGGGGCAGGCTGGGTTACTGACTGGCACCCGACCACTGGCGGATTTGCCACGCAGGAGAACACCACCGGAATGCCTGCTCCGATGATCTTGTCCATGGAATACCTGGTGGCCGGGGTGCCGACGGTGATCACGAGGTCCGGCTTTGCATCCACGATCCGGGAAGCCGCGCTCTTGATCTTCAGGAGGATACCCACCTTTTTCCAGAGGTTCGCATCTGCTGATGCTTCGATGATCTGCCGGTTGATTGTCAGATTCTGTCCTTCGACGATCCCGTTGCGGGCAAGCTCTTCCAGAAGGCCGCGGTGGGTGTCGTCGTAGGCCCCGATATTGGCTACCTGCAGCACCTCGATGTGATACCCAAAACAGGGGCTGAAGAGCAGAAATACCAGCACCGGAACGATCAGTAGTTTCTTCATCCAAATCTCCTATTCTACCCATTAAAGGATAATGTCAATTAATCTTACCAGTTATCGGAAGATAAGAAATATAGCTTGAGAACGATATATTTTAGATAGAAGAAATCAGAGACTATGCCGGGACTGCGAGCTCTGTCCGTTCATCCATGCAGGCCCATGGACATGCGGCATTGAAGAGGACGCACCCCGGCCCTTTTTAAGGTGAGGGATCTTCTTGAAGAGCAGGCGCCGGGAGATCAGGACTCCAGGTGTTTCTTAAGGAACCTGCCGGTATGGGACGCCTCGCACCTGACCACCTCTTCGGGTGTGCCGGTGACCACGATCCGGCCGCCCTCGTACCCGCCCTCGGGTCCCAGGTCGATGAGGTAGTCGGACGACTTGATGATGTCCATGTTGTGCTCGATGACCAGGACCGTATTGCCCTGGTCAACCAGGTGGTGCAGCACCTTGAGCAGCTTGCTGATATCGTCGAAGTGCAGCCCGGTAGTGGGTTCGTCCAGGATGTAGAGAGTCCTCCCGGTGGAGCGCTTGGAGAGCTCCCGGGCGAGCTTGGTGCGCTGGGCCTCGCCTCCGGAGAGCGTGGTGGCGCTCTGGCCGAGCCTGATGTAGTCCATCCCTACATCAATGAGCGTCTGGAGCTTTCTTCGGATGGAGGGCACGGCCTCGAAGAGGTCGAATGCCTGCCGTACGCTCATATCCAGCACGTCGGCGATGGAATGGCCTTTGTACTTGATCTCGAGGGTCTCGTCGTTGAAGCGCCTGCCCTGACAATGGTCGCACACCACATACACATCGGGCAGAAAGTGCATGGCGATCTTGATCAGACCGTCGCCCTGGCACGCCTCACACCTGCCGCCCTTGACGTTGAAGCTGAACCTCCCCGGCTTGTAGCCCCGAACCTTGGAATCGGGAAGCAGGGTGAAGAGCTCGCGGATCAGGGTGAACACCCCGGTATAGGTGGCTGGGTTCGACCGCGGGGTCCGTCCGATGGGGCTCTGGTCCACATTGATGACCCGGTCGATGAGCTCGACGCCCTCGATCGATTTCACATGGTTCGGCAGGTTTCGCGAGCCTGTCAGCGCCTTGGTGAGGTAGGGGTAGAGGGTGTCGATGACGAGGCTCGACTTGCCCGATCCGGACACGCCGGTCACGCAGGTGAAGAGCCCGATGGGTATCTCGACGTCTACGCTTTTCAGGTTGTTGGCCCGGGCGCCCCTGATAGCAATGCACCCCCTGCCCGGACTCCTTCGCCTCTTAGAGTCGTGGACCGTGAGCTTGCCCGAGAGATAGCGGCCGGTGAGCGAGGTATCGGAGACCATGAGCTCGTCGGGCGTACCCTGGAAGATGATCTCCCCACCCTTCTCGCCCGCACCCGGGCCCATGTCGATCACGTAATCAGAAGCGCGGATCGTATCTTCGTCGTGCTCGACCACGATGAGCGTGTTTCCCAGGTCCCTCAGGTGGAGCAGTGTGTTGATGAGGCGGTCGTTGTCCCGCTGGTGCAGGCCGATGGTGGGCTCATCGAGGATATACATGACCCCCATGAGCGCCGATCCGATCTGAGTCGCCAGCCTGATCCGCTGAGACTCACCCGAGGAGAGCGTGCCTGCCGTGCGTGAGAGCGTAAGGTATCCAATGCCGACCGACGAGAGGAACCCGAGCCGGTCTCTGATCTCCTTGATGAGCCTGCCTGCGATCTCCTCGTTCTTTGGGCTCAAGCGCAGGTTGTTGAAGAACTCCAACAGGCAGTCCACGCTCGTCTCCGTGAGCTCCTGAATGTTTTTGCCGGCCACACGCACGTGGAGCATTTCCTTCTTGAGGCGGGCCCCCCCGCACTCGGGGCAGGACTTGTTGCTGAGAAAACGCGAAATATCACTCCTGATCTCGCCGTTCTCGGTTTCGGCGAGCTTCCGGTGCAGGTTCGGGATCACGCCCTCGTAGGGATAGCCATAGGGCCCCACGATGTGGTCTCCATAGAGGATGGCGTGCCGCACCTCCTCATCGAGGTCCTTGAAAGGCGTGTTCGGGTTGAAGCCGAGCACCCGGGCCAGATGCCTGATGAGCCTCGTGGCGAACCTCCCCGGGGTTGATCCCCAGGGCAGGATCGCGCCCTGCAGGAGCGAGAGCTCGGGGTTGGGCACCACCAGGTCCGGGTCGATCTCCAGGAGCACCCCTAAGCCTGTGCAGTGGCTGCACGCGCCGTGGGGGTTGTTGAACGAGAACATCCGGGGCGAGATCTCGGGATACGAGACATTGCACACCGGACACCCGTAGTGCTCGGAGTACACTGTCTCTCCGCCCTTGTCGTCGCCGATCTTGAGGATGCCCCCGGAGAGCCTGCACGCGATCTCGATGGAATCCACGAGACGCTGCGATATGCCTTCCTTGATCACGAGACGGTCCACCACTACATCGATCGAGTGTTTCTTCTTCTTGTCGAGTTTGGGGACCTCCTCGATGTCGTACACCTCGCCGTCGATGCGCACCCGCACGAACCCGTCCTTTGCCAGACTCTCGAAGAGCTTGGTATACTCGCCCTTGCGGCCGGTGATCACCGGGGCGTAAATGATGACCTTCGAGCCGGGCTCAAGGCCGAGGACCGCCTGGGCCATCTGCTGGATGGTCATGGACTCGATCACCCGGCCGCATACCCAGCAATGCGGAGTGCCGACGCGCGCAAAGAGCACGCGGAGATAGTCGTAGATCTCGGTGACCGTTCCCACGGTGGAGCGGGGGTTGTTCGAGGTGGTCTTCTGCTCGATCGCAATTGCCGGTGAGAGCCCCTCGATGGACTCGACCTGCGGCTTGGGCATCTGTTCGAGAAACTGCCGGGCATAGGCGCTCAGCGACTCCACATATCTCCGCTGGCCCTCGGCATAGAGCGTGTCGAATGCGAGCGACGACTTGCCGGAGCCTGATACCCCGGTGACCACCACAAACTTGTTCCTGGGGATCTTCACGTCGATCCCTTTGAGATTGTGCTCGGATGCTCCTTTTATCTCGATGTAATCCTTCATGTTTTTCTTATCTTCAGGTGGGCAGGTCAAAGCATGCGAAAAACCGGATCATGGCGGGAGGATAAAATCCCCTATCGATCTGAAAGACCGCGTGCCGTGCCTTCACGGCGGGCTCATGCGAAAAGGGGGCGCATCCGGATGCCTTCATGCAGTGGCCTGTTTCTAAGATCCGTGTATCCTTTCTCCTGCTGTCTGTTGCCTGTTCTCTTAAGGTTCCTTATCTCTTTTTTAAGATGAATCCCTGTCAGGAGGGATTCATCCTGTGATACGACTACATTGTCCGGCTCCTGCAGCGAGCCGCTCTAGAGATAGATCCCTATGAAATACTCCGACATCATCTTCTTGAGCCAGTGATTGAACGCCTCAAGCTGGTGTTTCTTCTGGAGAGTATCCGCTATCTCGTCCCTCACCTCGCTCAGAGACTTCTCCCGGTGCACTCCCCGTTCGACGAGCTGGTAGATGGCCTGATAGCCGTTCATGGAGAGAGGCCCCACGATATCACCGGGCTCAGTGGTGCTCAAGGCGCGCGATACCTCTTCGGAGAGGTCGGCCACGGCGACCCACCCGATATCGGCGCCTCCCGAAGACAGGACATCGGAATACTGCTTCGCCACCTCGGCAAAAGGCCGGCCCGCGTCCAGCTCGGCACGCGCCTTGGCCGCTTTCGCCCCGTCTCCCCTGATGAGGATCTGGTTGAGGTGCACCGATTCCTTGCCGCGGTACTGCTCCTGACTTTCGTAGTAGTTTCTGATCATGTTCTCGGTTACCACGACCCGCGAACGCACCATCATGTCCATGAGCGCGGCCTTGCGGATATAGCTCTCGGCATCCCGGCGGCTCATGCCCGATTTTTTGACGAGGTCCTCCGCCTCGTCTTCTCCCACCGGAGGAAGACCAAGTGAGTCGTAGATCTTCTTGACCACAATGTCCTCGACCATGAGCTCCAGGACCTGGCGCTCGGCATTCTTGTTGTTCTTGGGCGCGTCGAGCTCTTCCATCCGCTCCTCAAGGTCGGAAACCATGATGATGGTGTCATCCACCACCGCCACGATGCCGTCGATCATTTCGGCCCGTGCCCGGCCTCCGGCGATCGCCAGCATGACCAGACAAAACAGCACGCTAACCGCTGATTGAAACCTCATGAATTCCACTCCAGTTTACCTCTACCCGATATTCCTTTTTGAGATCCTCGATCCAGGTTGCATACTTCTTTTCAAAGGATTCTTCCACCAGTTTTTCCCGGATCTGGTCGGAGGCCTCTATCAGGGAGAGGGTCCCCCCTTCGGTTTTGTTCGCCACATAGAAGATGTGGTAGCCGCGCTGGGTCTTGATGATGTTCGAGTACCGCCTCGGCGGGATCGAGAATACCACTTCCTCAACATCCTTGGGCAGGTCACCCTGTGCGAAGACCCCCATGAACCCGGAGCTTTCCTCAACACCCTCGGCCTCGCCGAACTCCCTGGCCACCGCCTCGAGGCTCATGCCCGAGCGGAGCCTCTTGAGCGCCTCTTTCGCCTGATAGTTGTTCTTCATGAACACGTGATAGAGCTCTACGGTGGGCTCCAGCACAAACTCGTCCTTATGGGCCTCGTAGTACTGCCTGATCTGTTCGGCGGTGACCACGATATCCTTATGCACCTCCCGTTCAATGGTGCGTTTGATGAGCGCCCTCTTCCGGACGAACTCGCGCATGTCGTCGATGTTCCGTGATTCCTCGGTGAGAAGCCGGTCGAGGCCTTCTTTGTCGATGCCTTCGAGCAGTCCTTTCATGGCGATGTCGACCTCTTCGTCGCTCACCGTGACAAAGCCCTTCCGCGCGTGCTGGAGCACGAGCTCTTCCTCGATAATGTTGTTCACGAACACTGGCTTCATGGCCTCGAGCTGGTCTTGAGATGTGATCATAGACTCTTCCGCGAAGCGGGCCATGCGCTCCTCGAAGGTCTGCCTGTTGATGCACACGTCCCCGACCTGGATGAGGCACGTGTTCTTCCGGTCGCTGCACGCGCCGAGCAGCATGCTAAGCAATGCGAGAGAGAATATCGCGTATTTCATTCGAAACATGTTCAGCCCCTATGGGGATCTCGGCAACGCCCTGAGGATAGAGCCTGCCCTCTCTGGCTGTGATGATCTCGATCAGGACCCCCAGATTGATTATGCTATCACGGCTCAGATAGAACCTCAAACGATTGTTTTGTCTCTCAAGCTTCTTGATGCGCATTTTCTTCATCCGGTCCCTGATCTCGGCAATGGTGAACAGTTCCCTGACAGCTGCGGGAGGATCGCCATAGAGATCGGAGATCTCGCTGAAGATATCGGGCAGCTCGCTTGAGTCTGCCGAGAACAGGCGTTTGTACAGCCCCAGCCTCAGGTGGGAGTCCGGACAGTACTCCTCCGGGATGAAGGCGTCCAGGTGGATGTGGATCTCCGGATCGATCTCCGGCACGACCTCCTTGCCCTGGAGTTTGTCCACGGCTTCCTTGAGCATCTGCTGGTAGAGCTCGTAACCGATGGCGGTCACGTGTCCCCACTGGGCCCTGCCCAGGATGTCGCCCACGCCGCGGATCTCCATGTCGCGCAGCGCCATCTGGAACCCTGCCCCCAACGATTCATACTCCTTGATGGCGGCCAGGCGCTTCCTCGCATCCTTGGTGATCTGGCCTGCAGCAGGGGTGAGCAGCAGTGCAGCCCCCCGGGTCTTCGACCTGCCCACTCTGCCCCGGAGCTGATAGAGGTCGGCCAGGCCGAACTTGTCGGCCCGGTTGATCACGATGGTGTTGGCAGAGGGAATATCGATGCCCGAGCTGATGATGGCAGAGGTCACCAGCACATTCACCGAGCGGTTGAGGAATTTGGTCATGATCTTTTCGAGCTGGGACCGCGACATCTGCCCGTGGGCCACCCCCACGCGCGCCAGGGGCACCATCTCGCTGATGCGCCGTGCCATGGCCTCGATGGTCGACACCTGGTTGTGCACGAAGAACACCTGCCCTCCCCGCATGAGCTCGCGCGTGATCGCCTGCTGGATCTCCTCCTCGTCGAAGCGGCTCACCGTGGTCTCGATGGATTTTCTGTCTACGGGCGGGGTCTCGATGATGGAGAGGTCTCTGATCCCGGAGATCGCCATGTTGAGCGTCCGGGGTATGGGGGTGGCGGTGAGCGTGAGGATGTCCACCTCGGCCCGCTTTGCCTTGATCTTCTCCTTGTCCTTGACCCCGAAGCGGTGCTCCTCGTCCACGATGAGCAGGCCCAGGTCCCGGAACTTCACCCTGTCGGTCAGCAGGGCGTGGGTGCCGATGATGATATCGACCCCGCCCTTTTCCAGGGCACGTAAGGTCTCTGCGTTCTGCGATGAGGTGGAGAGCCCGGAGATCCCCTCCACCCGGATGGGCCAGCGGGAGAGACGTTCCTTGAAGGTATTCAGGTGCTGGCGGGCAAGGAGCGTAGTGGGCACGAGCACTGCGACCTGCTTGCCGGACATGACCGCAACAAAGGCGGCCCTCAAGGCCACCTCGGTTTTGCCGTAGCCTACATCTCCGCACACGAGCCGGTCCATGGGCCTGGCGGATGCCATGTCATTGTACACATCCTCGATCGCCTTGAGCTGGTCCTCGGTTTCCTCGTACGGAAAGGTCTCTTCGAACTCCCCCACCACGGCCTCTGAGGTGTCGTAGCTGAAGCCGGTGCTGCTCTCCCTTTTTGCATAGATGCCGAGGAGCTCGTTCGCGAGCTTGGCCACCGACTCGCGTGCCTTGGCCTTGGCCTTGGTCCACCGGGTGCCGCCCAGCCGGTCGATGACGAACACGTCGGTGTCGCCGATGTAGCGCTGAAGGAGAGAAAGCTTGTAAACCGGCACGTAGAGCTTGTCTCCCCCCAGGTATTCCAGGAGGACGAAATCGCTCTTGAAACCGTCGAGCTCAAGACGAACGACCCCGCGGAAGATTCCGATCCCGTTCTCCTGGTGCACCACCGCATCCCCCACATTGAGCTGGGTGAAGGGATTGAGCAGCGGAGGGCCACCGGCAGCGCCCTTTCTCCTTCGCTTGCGTGCTCCCATTGCCTCGTCCGCCGAGAGCACGGCGACCCCGATTTCGGGCAGCACAAAGCCGGAGGAAAGAGAGCCCTGCGCCAGATACACCTTGCCCCCCCACCCGCTCCGGGAGAACAGAGTCGGACCATATGCCTCGGCAGGGGCGAGCCCGCGGTTGGTGAGCGCATAGGCCAGACGCTCCATGAGCATCTCGTTGCCGGCAAACACGAACACGTCCATGCCTTCATCTTTGAGCGAGGACGCGGCCTCCATGAGCCCGTCACTGGCCCTGACCGCCGGGGACATGAGCGGGATGGTGTTGAACCGCACGGTCTGGCCTTCATCGGCCAGGGAGGTTGATATGCGGTTACCTGCGCGGAGGATCGCTGCAGTCACCTCCTCTATCCCCACCAGGATGGATTCGGGCGGCAGGTAACCGTTCCGCCGGTCTCCGAGCCTTTCGAATGCATGGGCGTAACTATGGGATATCTTTTCATACCAGTGCTGCAGTGTCTGGATATCCGGGCCTGTGATGAATGCGCCCGCAGGCAGATAGTCGAACATTGAGGCAGGTTTTTCATAGAACAGCGGCAGGTACGACTCGATGCCCGGAGGCAGAATGCCCTGCTCGATGTCCGCAATGAGCTCGCCCGTACCCGCGCCCTTCATTCTGCGAAGCCACGGCCGGGCGTTCTTGACGTGAGATGTGTCCAGCAGGACCTCGCTGGTGGGCAGGATGGTGATGCCATTAAGCTCCCTGCCCGAGCGCTGGGTGGCCAGGTGGAAGGATTTGATCGAGGTGATGGTATCGCCGAACAGGTCGATCCTCGCGGGTTCTTCCATGCCCGGAGAGAACACGTCCACCACCGAGCCCCGCACGCTGAACTGTCCCACGTCATCGATGAGGGCCTCGCGGGTGTAGCCCATGCGCACCAGGCGCTCCGCCAGCTCATCGCGGTCGATGTCCTTGTCAGGGGCAAGGTGGATCACCGAGCCGGCAAGATCTCCTGGAGGCATGACCGGCATGATCGTGGAGTCGAAGGGCGCGATGAAGACCCCGGGACTGCCGGTGAGCATCCGGTGGAGCAGAGAGATGCGCCTGGAAGTCACCTCCTTCGACGGGCTGTCGTCCTGGTACGGCCGCACATCGAGGTTCTGGTAGATATGAACCAGCTGCTCGCCGAGAAAAGGCGCCAGATTCTCCTGGACCCGGTACATCTCGTCGGCATCTTCCACGATCCACAGGATGCTCTTCTGTTCCTGGCGGAAGACCGAGGCAATGACCAGGGCCTGCAGGGAAAGGGGCAGTGCGCCCACTGACCGGACGCGTGCCAGTTGTCTCTGAATGCTATCCATGACAGGGGAATTCCGTTTTCAGTCTTACTTCAGGCCATGCATCGCGCACCCCGGGCAGTGAGACGATCCTCCCGTCCGAGATCAGCACGGGCCAGAAGGGCCGCAGGGCCCTATCCACGCCGCTCTCGGCTAGGATCTTCACCGCCCGCTCCCGGCCGATCCGATCGCCCGGGAGCAGGGATCTGAGCGTGAGCCCCTGAAATCCGGGATCCTGAGCCTGTATGGAGGCGCGCTGCCGCAAGGGCTCGATCACCAAGGTCCCGGGCGCGTCGACAGGGAGTTCATAGAACGGCCCCTTGCCTGCGCGGCAGAAGACGAGGCTTTCGCTGTCACGCTGCGCGCGGATGCGCCGCTTTACCGTGTGTGCGCGCTTTTCGCCTCTGATGACCTCCATGATTCCCTCGACCTGTGATGCGTCGATCCCCCGGGGATCGCCGAGCATGTCCGAGAGCACCCTGATCGCCACGCGCTGTGCCACGGGTCGCGGCGCAGTTGCGAGATCTCGGAGCCTGAAGGCCTGCACCACGCCCCAGTCATACTCGCATGCGGCTCTCTGCAGGGCTAAGGCCTGGTCCTCGAGAAGATTACCCTCTTCTCTCGCGATAGCGGCCAGGCGGCAGGCCGATCTGACCACCGAAGGGTTGATCTTCTTCATGGCAGGGAGGATTTCATGGCGGATCAGGTTTCTGGCGAGCCTTACATCATGGTTCGTAGCATCTTCCACAAAGGAGATCCCTTGACTCGCCACATACGCTTCTACCTGTTCCCGGCTGAATTCCAGAAGGGGACGGATCAGGTTCCACGGGTTTCTCGTCTCCATGCCGCCCAGGCCCCGCACCCCGCTTCCGCGGATGAGACGGTAAATCACGGTCTCGGCCTGATCGTCCATTGTATGGCCCGTGGCGGCGAATGTGTAGCCGTGATCCGCCATACACGATCGAATCACCTCATAGCGCCTCTTCCTGGCGGTTTCCTCGAGGTTGGGGGTGTCAGGGCCGAGAGAGAGCCTGCAGACATGACAGGCGATTCCGAGCTCCCGGCAGCGCCTCTCCACGAAGCGGGCATCCGAACAGGAGGCTTCGCCCCGTATTCCGTGATCTATGTGCACGACTCCCAGCCGCAGACGCAGAGGCCCTGCCGCGCGCATGAGCAGGTCCAGGAGCACCATGGAATCGGCGCCGCCCGAGCAGCAGGCGAGCACCGAATCTCCTTCCCCGACTGCGCAAGGACCGGTGAGAGTTTTCATGAAGGAATCGAGCATGGAGATGTTCATTAATACCTATGAACACAGCGGTCAAGGGAGAGATGTCGCCTGACAGGGCCGGTCTGGAGGGGCCTCAGGTCACGCAGAGGTATGCCCCCTTTGAAAAGGCAAAAAAAACGCCAGAAGAAAGTCTGAGGATAGGCATAAAATGGAGGGTTATGCCCTTTCTTCTGGCAAGAAGGAGGCCTCTCTTATGAAGAGAGTTCTTGATCGGTGTATAAACCAGCTCTGCAAATTTGTTAGAATCGGCCGAATGCTGAATTGCATGTAATACAATAGGCCGGGGGATAGCAGATTGTCCTAGGGCCTGCTTCATCACGTTTTATGGGGCAGGCCCGATTTGTCCCTTGCTCAGCTATCAGCAGGCTCGGACTTGAGCTCAGGCACCGGGGCGGCCTCGCCCAACGCACCGTCCCCGGCCTTTTTCTTCAGGAACTGGATCTCCCAGTACAGGCAGGTCCCGGTAAGGATCGCAGAACCAAGGTCGGAAACCGGTCCGGCCAGCCATACACCATTCAGGCCGAGAAATCCGGGCAGGATCAGCAGGGCGGGAATCAGCAGCAATACCTGCCTCGAGAGGTTCAGGAAGATCGCCTGCCTCGCCTTTCCAACGGCCTGAAAATAGTTTGCCCCCACGATCTGGAAACCGACAGCGGGCAGCATGATGAAGAAGAGACGTAAAGCGCGGCCGCCCATGGCAATGAGTTCGGATTCTCTCCCGCTGAATGCAGCGATGATCTGCTCAGGGAAGAGCATGGCAAGCACGAAGCCGACGAGGGTCACCTCGGTTGCGACCAGGGCTGCGAGCCTGATTGTTCTGATCACCCGGCCGAAGTTCCCCGCGCCGTAGTTGTATCCGATGATAGGCTGGGCGCCCTGAGAGATTCCGACCACGGGCATGAGGATCAGCATCATGATGCTGAAAATGATGCCCATGGCGGACAGTGCGGTGGTCCCGCCGTAGATCCTGAGCTGGTGGTTGAAGAGCGAGATGACCACGCTAGAGGCGATCTGCATGGCAAAGGGCGCGGAGCCGATCGCCATGATGTCGAGCACGATGCGTTTTTGAAGATTGAAGGCCCGAGCGCGGATCCTGAGAACGCTCCCACCTCTCAGGAAATACCAGAGCACCAGCGCGGAAGAGCATGCCTGGGAGATGACCGTTGCTATGGCCGCGCCTTGGATGCCCATGTCGAGCCAGAAGATGAAGATCGGATCGAGCAGGATATTCAAGCCTGCCCCGATCAGCATAGTAGACATGGCCTTGTTCGGATTGCCCTCGCCGCGGATGAAGTTGTTCATCCCGAAGCCGATGCACTGGAAAATCGTTCCGAGAAGGATGATCCGGAGATACTCCCGTGAGTAGGGCAGGACATCGGCGCCGGCCCCGAACATGAGGAGGATCGGCGTGGTGAACGCCAGGCCGAGGACGGTCAGTACCGCTGAGATGATGACGAACAGGACGAGGGCGTTGCCCATGACGGTTTCCGCCTCTTCCTTCCTCTGCTGCCCGAGCCGGATGGAGATGAGTGAGGTGGCCCCGATGCCCACGAGCATGCCGAATGCCATGAGAATGATCATCATGGGGAAGGCCACACTGATCCCCGCAATACCGACAGAGCCTACAGCTCGGCCGATGAAGATCCGGTCGACCACGTTATAGAGCGCTTGCACGAGCATGCCGACCACCGCCGGGAGGGAAAACCTCCACAGCAGGCCGGCTATGCCCTGTTCTCCCATTTGTCGTGCACGGTCCATTCTTATCCACACTATCCCTTCGGCGGTCTGCGGCAATGGATATCCCGCAGCCGGCGTGCTGTCAACAACGGGAAAAAGACAGACGGTTTTTCCGCTCCGGCCCGAGGTCCCGCATGCCTTTGCCGCACACAACTCTCCTGATCGTCCGGGGCTTGACGCCGGTGAGGCTTGCCCGGGGTTCCCCTGCCCCTCGCAAGCCCTGTTGTATGGGAATCATAGTCCGGGTGCCGGTGGTTTCATGAAAAATGTCTCGATGGAGCACCTTTCTTCTCATCCATCCGATCCCTATGAATACCGTGAACACAGGGAGAAAAGACAATGCAGTCGGGAAAGCGATCCATGAGGCGTATCATCGCGATACTGGCAGGGATACTGGTACTCGTCATGTTCACCGGTTCTACGGCGTATGGTGCCAACGCAAAGCCCACGGGCAAGATGAATATAAACACGGCCACACAGCAGGAGCTGGCGTGGTTCCTCTGGAGGAACGGACTCGGCAATGCGATCGATCTTTCGGAAAATATCGTGAGTTATCGCCGATCGAACGGACCGTTCAGCGATATTAGGGAGCTCAGGGAGGTGAGCGGCATCACCGACCATGAATTCGATCGTATTAAGCTCTGGATCAAGCTGACAGGAGAAACGGACTATCGGCCCGGAAATGAGCGGCCTACGCCCTACTACCCCTATCCCGGTGCACCGGCGCCCTACGACGACCAGCCCAACAACCGATATCCGAACGACGAGCCGTATGGCCCCTGGAGGCTGAGGCCTTGAGCGGTCGTGCGGAAGTACACGGCGCCCTCCGGCAGGCGGATAATTTGCCTTTGTATTCTCTTAAGAGAGCAGGTATAATCAAGCACATACGTGCCAGAAGCACCTTGGTATCGTGAGTGAGGAGGTTTGTCTATGGACTGTCGGGATGAACATGGGTATTCCCTGCTGTTGTGCACCGGCAGGGCCTGCGGTGTGCCGGTCTGCTCCCCTGCTTCAAGAAGTACGATCACGGGCATCCGTCGCATCCGCGCCGCCGCGCATAGGCTGCCGTACACAGCGGAGCTTTGAGCTGCGGACATGAAGAGGCGATATTCCCTGATCTTTGTGACGCTGCTTATCCTGGGGGCAGGGCTTTTCTCGTGCAGGACCGCGATCGGTCCGGGTGACATGGACTGGAACCGGGAAACCGGTCCGTTCGTCAAAACCCTCGATAGGGATGGGCATCTCCTGCATTACATCGATATGGGCTCCGGCGATCCCGTAGTGCTGGTGCACGGGTTTGCCGAAACCGTATATTCCTGGCACGAGAACGTCCCGGCACTCATGGAGGCCGGCTTCAGACTGATCTTGGTCGACCAGCCAGGGCACGGCCGGTCGGGCGCGCCCGGCGGGACGTATACCTACACCCTCGAAAATCAGGCAGAGGCGGTTGTGAAGCTCACCGAGCACCTGGGCTTACGGAAGTTCAGCATCATCGGACACTCCACGGGCGGCAGCATCGCCCTTTTCATCATGATCAACCATCCGGGAAGGGTGCAGAAGGCCGTCGTCATCGATCCCATCTGCTTTAAGCCGCCATTGGTGCAGCTTTTGAAGATCCCTGGCATGGAGTTTCTGGCGAATGTGTTCGGCGGCCGCTGGTCTATCCGGACTGGGCTGGAAGACGCCTATTACGACGGCTACCGGGTCGACGACGCCCTGGTGGACGAGTATTCCCGGCCTCTTGAGCGGCCCGAGTATTACCGGACCCTCATCTCGCTGGAAAAACAGTTTTACTCCCAGGGGTTTTACAAGATGACGGAAAGCTACGGCCAGATCCAGGCCCCGGTGCTGATCATCTGGGGAAAAGAAGATACCTGGCTCCCGGAGGAACAGGGCGCCATGCTGCACGGGCGTATGGAGAACTCCACGCTGCAGGTGATCGAAAACTGTGGACACATGCCCCATCAGGAATGCGCGGACAGGGTCAACCCGCTCCTGGTGCAGTTTTTACAACGGCTTTGAAAAGTAAGCCTGCAGGGCCGGAAGACGGGTGTCGCCCCTGGAGGTACAGGGCGTGTCCCCGTAATCCTTTTTGCTTCTTCATGAGAAAGGTTGCAAAAAGAGCGGTTCCCGCGTTTATTAGTATCAAACGGGGCGAGAGCTGCATGGAGAATGCAGGGCACTGAACAAGGCCATTGGTACGGAAGTGATGCAAAGAAGGAGGAAGCATGCTCAATTTCAAATACCACAATCCCACCAAGATTATCTTCGGTAAAGGGCGCATCAAGGACGTAGCAAAGGAGATTCCGAAAGGATCGAGGATCCTGATCACATATGGAGGCGGCAGTGTACGGCGAAACGGGGTGCTCGACCAGGTGATGAATGCCCTTGAAGGGCGTGATGTGCTGGAGTTCAGCGGCATCGAGCCCAACCCCGAATACGATACGCTGATGAAATGTGTCGAGCTGGCGCGCAGTGAACGGATCGATTTCATCCTCGCCGTGGGCGGCGGGTCGGTGATCGACGGAACCAAGTTCATTGCTGCGGCCGTGCCGTACCAGGGCGATACATGGGAGATCGCGACCAGCTTCGGCAGACGCATAGGCGGCTCCCTGCCCTTCGGAACCGTGCTCACCCTTCCCGCTACCGGCTCGGAGATGAACAGCAATGCCGTGATCTCCCGATGCTCGCTGAACGCCAAGCTCGCATTCGGACACCCGTCGCTTTTCCCGGTGTTTTCGGTGCTCGACCCGACCACCACCTACACCCTGCCGCCGGAGCAGATCAGCAACGGGATTATTGACACATTCGTGCATGTCACGGAGCAGTACCTCACCTACCCGGTGCAGGGCAAGCTTCAGGACCGTTTCGCCGAGGGCCTGCTGCTCACCCTGATCGAAGACGGTCCGGTTGCATTGAGAGAACCCGAGAACTACGATGTGCGGGCCAGCCTGATGTGGTGCGCGACCCTGGGCCTCAACGGCCTCATCGGAGCGGGCGTGCCCCAGGATTGGGCTACCCACATGGTCGGCCACGAGCTTACGGCCCTGTACGGGCTGGATCACGGGAAGACCCTGGCCATCGTGCTGCCTGCCCTGCTCAGGGCGCGCCGCAACGAAAAGCGCGACAAGCTCCTGCAGTATGCCGAGCGCGTATGGGGAATCGTGGAAGGGGACGATGATGCAAGGATCGAGGCTGCAATCGAGAAGACGCAGGCGTTCTTCGAGAGCCTCGGGGTGCGCACTGCCTTAAGCGCCTACGGCATCTCGAACGAATGCATCCCACGCGTTGCCGAGCTGCTCGAGCAGCACGGTCTGACCCGTCTGGGCGAGCGCTCGGACATAACGCCCGATACGGTCAGGGAGGTCCTTGAGCTCTGCCTGTGATCGTGCCTGACCTTGCCGCGGTTTAGGTGATGCCGCGATGGATGTCTGCATCGAAAGGGGCGGCCTCCGAACAGGGGCGGAATGTTTCTTCCGGGCGTCTGATCGTTTTACGGAATGTCCTCAGGGTCCGGCTGAAAGGCCGTCATCCGGATCATCCAGGCCTTATGCCCCTGATCAGGCGCGCGCGGTCGCGGATTTCGATCCGGCGTTCTTCCGGGACCGCAAAATAGTTCGTTGTACGCCTCGGATACACATGGCTGTCCAGAAAGCACTCCAGGGATAACCCGTCGCCGTCGTGTGCAAGGCGGTTGGGCACGAAGATCTGATAACCCAGCTCATCGAGCTGCCGCCACAGCGCATCCTTGGTGTATCCAAGGGAGCCTACGCCCGAAGGCGCGCTCTCGAACATGACGAGCGGGCGGCAATCCGAAAGCACCCGTTTCCCGCCGCGGATAACCCCGAGCTCGGCGCCCTCGACATCGATCTTGATCACGTCGACATCGGGCGAAGAGATGAGGTTATCAAGCGTATCCATCGGCGTGATGATTTCCTGAATGGCGCCATCCCCTTCCGGGGGCCGTGAAAGCGAGCTGTAACCGGACCGGAGCGTATGGACAAAGAACGAGACCTTGCCCCGGGACTCGCCGACCGCGCACTGATGGATCCGTGCGAACGGGAATGTGCGCCGGAGCCTCTCGGCCTTCTCGGGGATGGCCTCGATCGCAACGATCTGCACGCGCTTGTCATTGCGGTGCACTTCGGAAATGACCGACCCGATGTGCGCGCCGACATCGACGAATATCTTGCCGGGCAGGCAGAGCTTCGTGACGAGCGAAAACGCGATCCAGTCATTGACGATGGTCCCCGCAGACTCCGGGTTCCTGAGCAGTGCGCGCAAGAGATCGAACCTGTCGCGTGCAGACAGCGCAATGTGACCGAGGATCGAGTTCAGGAGTGCCTGCTTCATACAACCGCCCCTTTCTTACGTGCCTTGGTGTTTCAATCGGCATTTGTTTCTTCTCGGAATAGAGGCAGCCGCCTTTTTTCGCCCGGGAAGGGCACTGTCGTCGGCGAGGTCAGGAGATGAAGAGATTGTTGGTGGAGAAGTTCGGGTCGCTCGTGAGGTTCACCCCGATCCGTCTCAAGCCGGCATCGTCTCCCGGTGTCGGGATATGGGTCATGTGCATCTCGCACCCGCTCAAGTCGCGGATTTTTTCCAGCGCGATCTGAGCCGCCGGGTTCGTAGTCGCACTGATGCTCAAGGCCACGAGTGTTTCTTCGAGGTCAAGGCTCACGGATTTCTCGCCCAGGATGTCTGTCTTGAAGTTGCGCAGCGACTCGATGATGTTGCTGGGCAGCAGATCGATCCGCGCCGGGATCTCGGCCAGGTGCTTGATGGCCTTTATGATCAGGCTCGAAGCCGCGTGCATCATGGGGGAGTTGCTGCCTGTGATGACGGTGCCGTCTTTCAGCTGGATCGCGGCCCCGCAGTAGATGCCCTCGTTTCCCTTGGTTACGTCGCTCAACGCGTCCCGGGCCGCCTTCCTTGCGGGCTGGACAACGCTGCGGTGCTCGGGTGTGATGCCGAACTCCTTGAGAAGGAGCTCGACCCGCTGCACGGTCTCCTTGTCGGTAAAACCCATGGCATACTCGCACTGGTAGCGGAAGTAGCGGCGGATCACCTCCTGCCGGGAGGCCTCCCTGACCACCTCGTCGTCCGTGATGGCGAACCCGGCCCGGTTCACGCCCATGTCGGTGGGCGATTTGTAGAACGAATCACACCCCGTGATCTTCTCCAGGATGCGTCTGAGCACGGGGAACACCTCGATGTCGCGGTTGTAGTTCACGGCTGTGATGCCGTAGGCCTCCAGATGGAAGGGGTCGATGAGGTTGAAGTCGCGGATATCCGCGGTGGCGGCCTCGTAGGCGATATTGGCCGGGTGCTTCAAGGGGATATTCCAGATGGGGAATGTCTCGAATTTCGCATAGCCGGAGCGGATGTTTCTGCGATAGTCGTGATAGAGCTGGGAGAGGCTGGTCGCGAGCTTGCCGCTGCCGGGGCCCGGCCCGGTCACGATCACCAGGGGTCTGGTCGTCTCGATGTAGTCGTTCGCCCCATATCCCTCATCGCTCACGATCACGTCGATGTCCGTGGGATAGCCCTTGGTGAACCGGTGCGTATAGACTTTGATTCCGCGCCGCTCCAGCTTGTTCTTGAACTGGACCGCTGCGGGCTGGCCCTCGAAGCGCGTGATCACCACACCCAGCACGTTGATGCCCCACTCCTTGAGGTCGTCGATGAGCTTCATGGCATCGGAGTCGTAGGTGATGCCGAAGTCCGCCCTGATCTTTTTGCGCTCGATGTCCCCCGCATAGATGCACAGCAGGAGATCGGCCTTGTCCTTGAGCTCACGGAGCAGCCTCATCTTCACGTTCGGGTCGTATCCGGGCAGCACGCGGGCCGCGTGGTAGTCATACAACAGCTTTCCGCCGAATTCGAGATAGAGTTTGTTGCCGAAGCGCTTCACACGCTCGAGAATTTCCCGTGCCTGTTCCCTGATATACTTCTCGTTGTCGAACCCGATCGCTCCTACCATAACTCTCCTTATTCGTATGGTTGGTTTTGATAGAAGGAGTGCCGGTCAATGCATCCGGCCGCATGCACGGCCAAGGAGATACAGCTTCATTCCCGGCTGCTCATGTGCCCCTTATATACGATTGTCCCTACAAGAACAATCACCTTTCCGAATACGATGGAGAGAAAACCTTCCTGATCCTGAATGTGCGATTATTTGAATTTCCTTGTCCGGAGGCTACTTAATGAAACTCAGAGGCGCATGAAGGATTTGATCTTCCTTAAAACCTTTATGAAGCCGCCGGGAGGGCTGTCCCGCAAGGGTAACAGCGGCATGCCGGGCAAAGGAGGAAGAATATTGGAACCTGAAATCGAGCCGTCCGGAAGTGTCGTGCTGGTGCGGAGATTGCCCGGAATCCTTCACCTGGAGCTCAACCGGCCTGAAGCCATCAACAGCCTCACCCTCGACATGGTGCGCATGGTGGCCCGTGAACTGGAAACCTCGCGGAACGACAATGGCGTGAAGCTCGTTCTGCTGAGCGGCAGGGGAGAACGGGGGTTCTGTGCAGGCGGCGACATCAAAATCATGGCCCGGGCTGCAGCAGAGAACGACATACAGCCCGCCATGCAATTTCTCAAGGAGGAGAACGATCTTGACCTGGCCATTCACCTCTACCCCAAGCCGGTAGTCGTGCTGGCCCACGGCATCACCATGGGGGGCGGGCTCGGGATTGCAGCAGAGGCGGATATCGTGGCTGCATCAGAGACTACGCGCATGGCAATGCCCGAGACCCGCATCGGATTTTTCCCCGATGTCGGCGCTACAGGCTGGCTTTTCGAGAAGTGCGGCAGGGGGTATCCAGAGTTTCTCGGTCTGACCGGATACGAGCTCAAGGGACCCCAGTGCGTCGGCGTGGGGCTGGCAAGCTGCCTCATCCCCACATCAGGACTCCATAAGGCAATCGAGACAGTGATCGCCCATGCGCCCGGGCTGGCGAACGACCGTCATGACGCCGCTGATCAGATCCGGGAGATACTCGACCCCTTCACAAAAAAGGATATACTTAAAGATCCGGAGATGGATCAGTGGGTAGAAGAGTATTTTGCAGGCAAGACATCTGTCAGCGGCATCCTGAACGGGCTTAAGGAGTGCTCCACGCACGACGAGCTGTGCGAAGGGGTGTTCGAAAGGCTTTCAGAGCGCTCTCCCTTAGCAGTGGCAATCACCCTTCAGTGTCTTCGCCGCAACGAGGGCAGAGATCTCGGGGAGGTCTATCGATCGGATCTGAAGGTTGCCAGATACCTCATGGAACAGCACGATTTCAAGGAAGGGGTCAGGGCCCGGCTCATCGACCGGGACAACCGCCCGCAGTGGGACCCGGACACCTTTGAAAAGGCTGCGGTTATGCTGCGCTTCATATCCTTCGAATAGTAACGGACAGGGCCCCCATTGAAAAAAACCTGTTGATTCTCTTGATTGCGTGCTGGTATCAACCGTGATCGAGATGATGAAGATCAGTGATGAGGAGTTCGATCGGATCGTCGGCAGGTCGATCGACCGGATTCCCGATGAAATCATGCGCCATGTCAAGAACGTGGCCATCCGGGTGGAAGAGCGGCCGTCCCCGGACCTGCTCGATGAGATGGGCATGCCCGAAGACGAGCTTCTGCTCGGCGTGTACACCGGTGAGGCCCTTCCCGACCGCCTTCTCACCTTCCCCTCGTTCTATCCGGACACCATCATCCTCTTCAAGGAGCCTCTCCTTGAGGTATGCAGAGACATCGAAGAGCTTGAGGAAGAGATCGAGATCACGGTCGTCCACGAGATCGCCCACTACTTCGGGATCAGCGAGGAGCGGCTCGCAGAGCTGGGATACGGATAAGCGCAATCAATAATAAAAGCCCTTCTTCCGCATGCTCCCGCCGGCACAGGCTGATAACCGTTGCGCTTATGCCTCTCAAGCTGGTATCTTCACATCCTGTTGTCTTGCAGATAAGAGACGAACACACCTCACGAAGGGACAATAGAGCATGAACCGAGGAGTCCTGTACGCCATCGCAGCCTATGTGCTGTGGGGCCTTCTGCCGGTATACTGGAAGTGGCTCCAGCATATCCCCGCCCTCGAGGTGCTCTGTCACCGGATCGTCTGGTCGTTTTTTCTCCTGGCGTGCACGATCGCCCTCACCGGCCGGTGGGAAAGGCTTCGGCGTGACCTCTCCAGCACGCGGGTGCTGTGCACATACATGGTGGCCGGTGTTCTGATCGCGCTCAACTGGCTCACCTATATCTGGGCCGTGGGTGCCGGGTTTATCCTGGATACCAGCCTTGGCTATTACATCAACCCCCTGCTCAGCGTGCTGATAGGGGTCGTGATCCTGCGCGAGCGGCTCAGGCCCGTACAGTGGGCCGCCATAGCCTTGGCTGCCGCGGGCGTGTGCTATCTCTGGGCCGCCCACGGGTCCCTGCCCTGGATCGCGCTCATTCTCGCAACCTCTTTTGGCCTCTACGGCCTGGTCAAAAAGATCGCCCCACTGGGATCGCTCCAGGGGCTCACCGTGGAAACCGCGGTGCTGCTCTTGCCGGCGCTGGCCTTTCTGGCATACTCCGGGCAGGCGGATCAGAGTGTGTCTCCCCACACAGGGTTTGTCTCCGGCATCCTGCTTGTCGGGACAGGGCTCATCACTATGGTTCCCTTGCTGCTTTTCTCCTCGGCGGCCAGGCGGATCGATCTCTCGCTTCTGGGCGTCATACAGTACATTGCCCCCTCGATGCAGTTTGTCCTGGGGGTGTTCGTCTACCACGAGCCGTTCACACGCGAGAGGCTCATCGGGTTCGTCATCGTCTGGACGGCACTGGCAATCTATGCGGCGGAAGGATATGTAAGCCGCAGGTCACGGGCCGTTCCCATCGCGTAGAGCGAGATACGAATGTCCGCGGTCACTGTTCCTGCGGCTCATAGGGCAGCTTGGGTTCAGGCGGCGAGAACAGGGCGAGGAACCTCGCAAACCGGACGGCATTGCCCGGTTCATAGTCGAAACCGGCCAAGGTGGTCACAGGGTTGCGGATCCGGGCGAGCATCTCCTTGAATGCGGCTGCATTCGCCGTGACCCCGATGTCCAGGTCCATGCCGTCGAGCGAACCGGGCTCGCACTGTCTGATCTCGGCAACCCCCCTGCGCACATGGATGACATAGGCTGTTGTCTCGTCCTCGAACCTCATGCCCACCCGCTGGTCGGCCTCGGCGCTCGCGACCGGGTTAAGGTTCACCGCCAAAAGCTCGAAAAAGCCCTCGAGCGGAAACCGGCGCACCTGCTCGGGGTCAGGCCTGGCATCGGCCAGGGCCACGAACCCGTCGCGGATCTCCAGGGCCTCGGTTAGGTAGTAGTGGCGGGCATTGGGGTTCTCTTCGCGCTCGCCCAGGGCGATGAGCGACTTTACCCGGATATCCCTCGCTGAATGATTATCAGGGTTCAGGCGTATCAGGTGGCCTGAGAGCTCGAGCGCCGCCTGATACTCGCCGTTGGCCAGGGCCTGCTGCGTGTGTGCCTGAAGTGCCTCTTCGCTCCCGGCCAGGCGTACCAGCAGGCGGGCCTTCTCGGAGCGGGTGAGCGGGTTGAGATGGGCGGAGTCGCCGTCGAACCATCCGAGCTCTCCAGAGAACACGGAGCGGATCGACCATGCGACAGTGCCGTAGAAGGGCTGGAGATACGGGGCTTCCGCCAGGTGCGGGGGCAGCTTGATGTATTCTGCGAGCTCATCAGGTGTCATGCCCTGGTTGATGCCGCGGATAGCCTGGTCGTGAACGAACTGGATGGCATCACGGTAGTCCCTGAGCACAGCCTCGATCCTCTCCTGGCCGATGAGGGGCCTGGTGTGGCCCGGCACTAGGTATTCCGGGTGCTTGTCGCGGATTCTGTCGATGCTGCGGTACCACTGCTGCAGGCTGCGATAGGGCGTGCCGCGGATCGTGTACAGGTTCGGAAAGGCCCAGTAGAAGTTGTCGCCGCACAGGAGCACCCGCTCGCGTGGCAGCCACACGAAGATCTGGTCGTCGGTCTCGCCCGGGGCGTGGACCAGCTCGAACTCGATCCCGGCGATCGTGCCGGTGAGCGTATCGGAAAAGGTGCGGGTGGGCGGCAGGTAGCCGATGGTGCTGTCTCGGCCGTACCGGAGAAAGGGGCCGATCCCGCAGTTGACGAGCTCCTCGCGGTCGAGAAAGGCGCCGAACATGCGCATGCTTCGCATATCGATCACTGTGCGCATCTTGCTCACGATCCGCCCGACAAGGCCGGCCGTGGTCTCGTGGGCATAGATTGGCACGCCGCCGCCGGGTGCGAACACCTCGGCACCGAGGATGTGATCGACATGGTTGTGGGTGTAGATGATCGCCCTGACGGGCTTGTCAGAGATCTTTCTGAACTCGGCAAGGACCTCGGAGGCCGCCTCGCACGACTCCATGGTGTCTACGATGATCAGCCCGTCCACGCCCTCGATCATGATGGAGTTTGCCAGCCCGTAGCCGATGGCTGCATAGACGTTGTCCCCAATCTTTTCAATGCCCTTGCGGAAGATGTCCGTGTGCGCCTTCAGGGAAGGATGTGCATCCGGGCCTTCCGCTCCCCCGCCGTCTTCTTCCTGCCTGTGAGAGCAGGCGAGCAACACGATCATCATGGCCAAGGACAGAATGATATTCCTCTTCATGGTCCCCTCCTCACCCTGAATATGTCCTCCAACACAAACCAAGAAGGAGGATCGAAAGAAAAGCACGTGATATTGCCGTCATAATAACTGCTGAATGGCGAGGTTGTCTATCGAAAGATCGTACAGGCTTACCCGGCGGCAGGGTCGGTATCCCCTTCCGGATGACTCCATCGGTTCGGTGATCCTGCGGTATCCCTGTGCATCCATGTGACGGACGTGAGCATCTATAGTGGGCAGTGGCGGGATTCTTTGTTCCGACAATCTCCCGCCCCGCCAATAAGACATGAGGTGAGCCCATGAACAACCTCAAGACCTTTCTTCTGATGCTGGTCATGACACTGATCCTGATCGGCATCGGTAATATCCTGGGCGGCACTCAAGGGATGGTCATCGCCTTTGTGCTGGCTGCAGTCATGAATTTTGCCTCGTACTGGTTCTCGGACAGGATCGTGCTCTCCATGTACCGGGCAAAGAAGATCGAAGAACAGGATATGCCCGAGCTCTACTCCACTGTCAGGAACCTCACCCAACAGGCGTCGCTGCCCATGCCCGGGCTGTACCTCATCGACACGCCCATGCCCAATGCATTTGCAACCGGCCGAAACCCGAGCCATGCAGCCGTGGCCGTGACCAGGGGCATCGTTGACCTGCTCGATTCCCGCGAGCTGAGCGGGGTGATCGCCCACGAGCTCTCTCACGTGAAGAACCGGGACATCCTGATATCGACCATCGCAGCCACCTTTGCAGGGGCCGTGTTCATCCTGGCGAGGATGGCGCAGTTTGCCGCCATCTTCGGAGGGGGCCGGGGCGGCAGGGACAGCCGGGGCGGCGTGTTTTCCCTGCTTATCGTCGCCATCGTTGCACCGCTGGCGGCAATGATCGTACGAATGGCGATCTCACGATCGCGGGAATATCAGGCGGATGCGAGCGGCGCACATATCTCGGGAGACCCGCTCTCGCTGGCCGGCGCGCTGCGGAAGCTCGAATCAGGGATTCAGCGCAGCCGCGCAGAGGTGAACCCCAGCACGGCCCACCTGTTTATCGTGAATCCGTTGAAGGGCGGTTCGATTCTCGCCCTGTTTTCCACCCACCCGCCCATGGAAGAACGGATCAGGCGCCTGGAACACATGGCGCGCGGGCCGATCTCATAACTAAGGCCTCACCGGCACACGGGCTTTGACCCCGGCTCAAGGTCTGCCAGATACTCGGCGATCGCAGGGATGTCCTGCTCGGCAACATCGGCGCCATTGGACACCATCTTGTAGATAGTCTCGGTCCATTCCTCGCGGTCTTTCTTGTCCAGATTGTCGCAGATCCGCTTTGTGCTGTGGCACTCTGTACACTTTGTCATGACAATGTTCTGCGGATCAGCCTGTTGCCGGGCCTCAGCGTCGAAAAGGACGATCAGTCCGCCAAACAGGATGACGAACAGACCAATTGCGATAGCCGGAAAGAAAACGCACTCCTTCAATGACCTGTATGGTCTGCCGGATACTGGGTTCATACATCCCTCCGTACAATCAGCGCCACCGCCTCGCCGCCGCCCAGGCACAGAGAGGCGAGGCCGATCTTGCTGTTTCTGCGCATCATCTCATAGATCAGCGTAGTTAGCACCCGGGAACCGCTCGCGCCGATAGGATGGCCGAGCGCGATCGCACCGCCGTTGACGTTGACCTTTTCCATGTCAATGCCCAGCTCCCTGATGACCGCGACCGTGGAACCGGCAAACGCCTCGTTGATCTCGAAGAGATCGACGTCCTCGATCTTGATGCCTTCCTTCTTCAGGACCTTGGGTATGGCAAGCGTGGGTGCCACGAGAATGAACTTCATATCGATGCCTGCACTCGCCTGCGACCTGATCACAGCCAGTTCGGGACAGCCGAGCTCTTTTGCCTTTTCGCGTGCCATGACCACGGTGGCCGATGCGCCGTCGGATATCGCCGATGCGTTGCCTGCAGTGGTCTTGCCGCCCGCCTTGAACACGGGCTTCAGCTGAGCGAGAGCCTCCATGCTTGTCTCACGGGGGTGCTCGTCCGTATCGAAGATCTTGGGTTCGCCCTTTTTCTGCGGGACCTTCACCGGAACGATCTCTTCCCGGAACAGTCCTTTCCTGATCGCGTTTAAGGCCCGTTCGTGGCTTCTCAGGGCGTACCGGTCCTGGTCTTCACGGCTGACGGTATACCGGTCGATGACCAGCTCGTTCGACATGCCCATGTGGAAATCATTCACAATGTCCCACAGGCCGTCGTGCACCATGTGGTCATTGATCGTGCCGGACCCCATGCGGTAGCCGAAACGGGCCTTGTCGAGATAGTACGGCGCCCTGCTCATGCTCTCCATGCCGCCGGCCACGATGACGTCGGCATCGCCCAGAGCAATGGCCTGGGCCGCGAGCATGACCGATTTGAGCCCTGAGCCGCAGACCTTGTTGACGGTGAGGCACTGTACCTCCCAGGGCATGCCCGCCTTGACGGCCGCCTGCCGGGCCGGGTTCTGTCCTAGTCCGCAGGGAAGGACCATGCCCATGATGACCTCGTCGACATCCTCTTTTTTTATACCTGAGCGGTTGATCGCCTCTTCTATCACAATAGCGCCCAGCCTGTTCGCGTCAATACCTGCGAGGCTGCCGTTGAAATCGCCGATGGGCGTCCTCACTGCGCTGGTCAAAACGACTTCTCTCATGTCTTCCTCCTGGGGTGTTCGGTTCTTGCCTTTTCTTTTCCTTCACCCGCTTCCTGGAGCACGGGATGGATCTCAGAGAGCCTCCCGGTTTTCATCGAAGGAAAGGAGCCTGTGTTCTTTAGGAAATCCGGTGCTGCAAGCGGGGTTCAGACATCCTATCGTAATATAATGCCTCTGATCCGGTGAATGCACAGTCCGGACCCGGGTGCGGGAGAGAGTGCCTCGTGGTGATTCCAACGAGAAGATGTGCGTAAGAAAGCAAGGCACCCCGACCGGGAACGGCCGGCACGCAGGCCTTGACTGCAGAGGTAGAGTCTTTTCCAGGATGATCGGAAAAAGAAATCGAAGATCAGTGTTGCCTGGCGGGAACATTTCGCGTATATACACACCTTTCACGACATTCTCGAAAAAACAGCAGAGGAGACAACTGGACGTGGCAGAACAGGATCTGGTCTACCGAGGAAAATCGAAAGATGTGTACCGCATTACTGAGGGGTCTTATGCCGGCAAGTATCGGCTGGTCTTCACCGACAGGGCCACCGGCTACAGGGAAAACGGCACGGTAGTTTTCGATCCCGGCTATGATACCGTTGTCGGTGAAATACCCGGGAAAGGAGCAATCGCCTGCAGGTTTGCCACGCACTTCTTCCGGCTTCTCAGGGAAAAGGGCGTCCCTTCGCACTACATCGATACGCTCAAAGAAAACGAGATGATCGTTGAGCCGGCCATCCCGCTGTCAATGCCCGCGGGCTCGCCTGAGCTTCCCGGCGCGGCCCCGCTTTTGAACCTCGAGTTCACCTGGCGGAACAACGCGACCGGGAGCTTCTGGAGGAGATACCCCTTCGTGAAGCCCTGCAAGAATCTCCACCGGGTGGTCGAGGCGTGGACAAAGGGGGACAGCGACATTCTCATCACGTTCGATGCCCTGGAAGAGACGGGCGCATTGAGCAGGGATGAGATCGCCTGGAGTGTCGATCTCGTCAAGGACATTGCGGAGATCGTCTCCGAGGAATTCACCTCGAAGAACCTCCATGTCATCGACGGGAAATTCGAGCTCGGCAGGCTGAAAAACGGCGACGGCCGGATCGTGCTCATCGACGAGATATCGCCCGACGTATTGCGGGTGTGCAACGGGTATTCACCCGACGGCAGCGGCAACTGCACGGCCTACGAACAGTGCACGGTAACGGCCGTTTCAGACGGCAAGAGAACGATCAAAAACAAAAAACAGGTCCCGGCCTCCGATTTCGTGAGCATCTTCCTCTGATAGCGCATTTGATCGGGAGAGCCATCAAGTCATGAGAAAGGCAGGGGGAGATTCCCCTGCTTTTTTTATTTCCCTAGAGCTCGGGCAGCAGAACCGTGAATGTGGTGCCCTTTCCGGGCTCGCTGTCCACGGTTATCGCGCCCCCGAGGTCTTTGACAATCCCCTGCACCACGGGGAGGCCGAGCCCGCGGCCCTCACGCATTTCCTTGGTGGTGAAAAAGGGCTCGAAAATGTGCTTGAGGGTTTCTTCGTCCATGCCCATGCCGGTGTCGCTCACCTGGATGCGGACATACCGTCCCGGCACCAGGTCGGGAGAAAACTTCAGGGCCGACTCGGCATCCAGGATGTCGCGCGCAAGCCTCACCTCCATGACACCGCCGGTCTTCTGCATCGAGGAGCCTGCGTTGCTGCCGAGGTTGATCAGCATCTGCTTGATCTGGGCCTGGTCTGCCAGCACCCGGGCGCTCTTCACCTCAACCGCGCGCCGGATCTCGATGGTGCTGGGTAGCGATGCTCTCAAGAAATTCACAGCCTCCCTGAATGTGGGGACCATGTCCATGGGCACCTTTGCAGGCGGAGTCCTGCGACTAAAGATGAGGAGATTCCTCACCAGATCGATTGCCTGGTAGGTAGCCCGCAGCATCTCCTCGAGGATGGGGTAGGACGGGCTCTGCTCGCCTAAGTCCTGCATGAGCACCTCGATGTCGATGAGGATCGGGGTGAAGGCGTTCTTGAGGTTCTGCGCTATCCCGCCCGCAAGGTTACCGATGGCCTCCATCTTCTGAATCTGGAGGAGCTGGCGCTGAAGCCTCACCTCGTCGGTCACGTCGTGCGCCAGCAGGATGTAATCGATGATCCGGCCCTTTTCGTCATAGACCGGAGACACGGCGAGATCCACCTCGATGATTTCCCTTGACGCCTTTTTTCTCCTCAGGCGTCCTGTCCACTTTTTCCCTTCTTTTTCAGCCCTGTCGACTATTTCCCGGTACGTCTCGTCGGGGAAAAAGCCGGTGAGGTCACTGATGGATCTGCCGATCAGCTCCTGTCTCCCCATGTCGCTCAGGTCCTCGAAGGCGGAATCGACATACTCGATCCGCCACCGGTGATTGAAGATCACCACCCCCTCATCCGCCTGCTCGATGGCACTGGCCAGACGGATCCGCTCTTTCTCCATCTTGATGCGTTCGCTGATGTCGATCCCGATGCTGATCTGCGAGCCGTCCGAGAGAAAGACATTCGCCCAGGAGCTCTGCAGAATCTTTCCTTCTCGGGTGGTGAGCTCGAGGTCCTTCCACTCTGGCCTGGACTTCATCATGAACTCCCACACCTCTTTCCGGTATACCGGGTCGGGAAACATGGCGGCCATGAGATTCATGCGCCTGGCCTCCCCCATCGACCATCCGGCCAGCCGCTCGAATGCCTTGTTCACCAGTCTGACCGCGCCGGAAGAATCGTAAAAAATCAGCATCACGGGAATGTTGTCGATGATCGTCACGAGGAGCTCTTTCTGCTCTTCCAGCATCCGGCTCGTCCGCCTCAGGTTCTTTGTGCGCTCCTGCACCCGGTGTTCGAGCTCCTGCCTGGTTCGGGCGAGATCCTCCCTTGCGTTCTTCAGCTCAGTGATGTCCTCAAAGAAAACGGTCGACCCTTCAGCAGAAGGCACGCAGCGGAACAAGAACCAGATATTATCCAGGGCCGGACAAATCGCCTCGAAGCTCGCGGCAGCATCGCGTGCTGCGGCTCTCTCCATCTCACGGTAAAAACGCCTTGCTACGGGTTGTGGAAAAACATCGTGAAAGAGCTTCTTTTCGATCTGTTCCCGCGGCCGGTGCAGCAGCTCGGAGGAAAAAGGGTTTGCATAGGTTATGCGAGAGGATGCATCAATCTGCAGTACTCCCATGTTGAGCCTGTCGAAGAGCGCCCTCATCACTGGCGTGTCTGCGGTCTTTCCCGTCCCGTCCTGCATGGGCTGTTATCTCCCGGTTTAAAAACGCTGATCCATCCCTACTTCCTTTCCGGCGGCTTGTTTTTCTTACGGTTATCCCGGCAGGCCTGCTCACGATGATCAATGACCGGCGAGAGGCGGGAACCGGAAGAACTCGTTACTATTATAGTATAGGGCTCCCTGCACTCATGATCTACGGTCTCCCTCCCGGCTAAAGGTGAGCCCCTTGAGGCCCGAGTCCGGGAGAAGCCCCTTTGGACTAGGCTTGAGCGCCAGTCGTTTGCCGGTATTATTAATCTCGGGGCATGATAAGGGGTTTTTCATCATTTCCGCATGCCTTTAAAAAGATGCATTCGGCAGTGTTATCGACAGGGCGTTTTTCATAACCCCGGACCAGGAATATGTTTGAGGATCGAATCATTCAACGTATCATCGAAACCTGGGAGCTGGACCAGGCTCACCCCCTGCACGAGAAGATCCCCTCTCCCCTTCCCCCCTTTCATATCCTGAAGGAGCTTGTGGAGATAGCCTATCTGGCCAGTCTCGAACAGGAGGAAGGCAGGCCGATCCGTTTTGCGCTCGTCATGGTCGGACCTTCTACGGACCGGGATGCAATGGCTTCGAAACGGGAGTCTGAGTATCTCTTTCACCTGAAAAATCCATTGCCGCTTTCCGTTGACTCCATCACCAAGTTCGCTCCGGCCCTCGATCCGGCCATCAGCGCCATGGCGGTCGGCCATATCGGCGAGGCCGAGGAGATGAGTATCTGGGGTGTGTTCACCTTCTCGCCCACCGAGCACCCGTTCAGTGAGATACCGGTATGGGTGTACGGCGAGCTGGGGTACAGGCCCGATCATTTCACCGTGTATGCAAACGATGCAGGATCTCTGGTGATATCGCGGCATCACAGCCAGATCGGGCGCATACTCAACGGCGAATTCGTGCCTGCCACCCCGTCGCCGTTCACGGTCAGGTCCCTGGGACGCTACCTCATGGAATCCATCAAGGACCAGCCGCTGTACAAGACCTACGGGGCTGCCTACTGGCGCATCTACCGTGACGTCATCGAGATGCTCCTCTCCGAGGCCTCGGCACGGGGACATGGGTCCATTTTCATCTTTCTTCCCGCCGAGAGCATTCAGGAAAAATACTATCTCCCCCGGTTTCATTTTCAGGAACAAGTGGGCGTCCAGCCGCTGCTCGGCCAGCTCCTTCAGGACGATCTCGACGTACCGACCAGCATTGCCGTCAGAAAGACAGTCGCGGAGAGGATCCGGTTTCTTTCCCAGCTCGGCGTCATCGACGGCGCAGTGATTCTCACAACCGAGCTCGACCTGATCTGCTTCGGGGCCATGCTCATCGCGCCTGCCTGGAAGGGTTCGATCATCACCGGGCCAGACGGCTTCGGCGAGGGCGGCGGGGAGCCGCTGAACGCAGGGAGACTGGGCACTCGCCACAACGCCGGGATCGCCTTTGCCGGCGCCTATGAGGGAAGCATCGTGTTCGTGATCTCGCAGGACGGCCCGGTACGGGTGTTCATGCGCTCCGAAGACCGGACCCTTCTCTACTGGCCCGACTGCTGCAGTGTTTCCATGACCTTATAGACAAAAATGGTGTCCCTTTGCTTTTCCCTGCTGATAAAACATGCCGGCATGCTTCTAGATGGCTCGTTGACCCTTGACTTGCCGGGGTAAAACCGGGTTAATAAAAACATCATGCACTGGCTGTTGCCTGTTGACGAATACCCGCCCTTGAAGAGGAGGAGGCGTCCCTTTCTGCGCCTGCGGTATCCCCTCTTCCTCGTTCTGGTGATTGCGGTTTGGTTCTTCCTGCCCGAGCACGGCACCGGAACGGGCGGGACGTCACAGGGCGACGGCTCCGCCGGGGATGGAGCGGCGGCATCGGTGCACATGCCAGGGCAGATCGCCCAGGTCGTGATTGCCCGCGAGGATCTTGTCTGTATCGATCAGGATGCCATAGACCGGTACAATCTCACCATCGACTGGGACCTCCAGCAGTTCATCGCCGAGAAGGCATCGCAGTACAAGCTGTACTATGGCGCCATGGTGGTGATGGACGCAGGCAGCGGCGACATCCTGGCACTTTACGGCCAGGGTCCCGGCGGCGAACAGGACTGCAGCCTCGGTCTCAACCCGGACCTGGGCGCGAGCATCTTCAAGCTGGTGACAGCGGTTGCCGCGCTGGAGCAGGCCGGGTTCACCCCGGAGAGCATGTTCTCCTACAACGGGAGCGCCTACACGCTCTACAAGAGGCAGCTCACCGACAGGCGCAACCGGTGGACCGAGGACATCTCTCTGGCAGAGGCGTTCGCCCGGTCGAACAATGTGGTCTTCGGCAAGATCGGGAGCATGTACCTGGGGCAGCAGCCCCTCATCTCCACTGCGGAGAAGATGGGCTTCGGGAAATCACCCCTGCGTGAGATTTCCATCGACCCGAGCGAGAGCTATCTGCCCCAGGACGATTACGGCGTCGCAGAGCTCGCCTGCGGGTTCAACCGGCACACCCGCATATCGCCGCTTCACGCGGCCCAGATGGTGACGGCCGTGCTGAACGAAGGCTTCATGCTGGCTCCCAGGCTCGTGTACGGTCAGGATGTGGAAAAGACCCAGGTCATGCAGGCCGGTACCGCCCGCGCCCTGCACGACATGATGGAGCGGACGGTCAGGAGGGGCACGGTCTCCAAGACATTCCGCGGAAGCTCCTCCGACCGGGTGCTCAAACATCTCGTTATCGGGGGCAAGAGCGGCAGCATCAACGGCAGCGACCCCGAAGGCAGGCGAAACTGGTTCGCAGGCTATGCCCGGCACAAAGAGACCGGAGAGGGGATCACCATCGGGTGCCTGCTCATTCTCAACGACCGTTTCTGGATCGAGGCCGATATGCTCTCACGGCTCGTGATCAGGCGGTATTTCTCACAGCAGAGTGCCCGGAACCATTTGGTACAGGCAGACGGAATAAGATAAGGAGATCATTCTATCGCCAGGCTGACCCGGTATACGTGGCAGTCGAGCTCCTGAGTCATGCCGCAGCCGAGCTTCTCGAAGGCCCTGAGCATCTGCATGTTGTCCTCCCACACATAGGCCCGCATGAGGCTGTATCCCAGATCGCGGCCTACTGCGATCATGCGGCTGAGAAGAAACGAACCGATCCCCTGGTTCTGCCACGAAGGGTCCACCATGGCGGCGAACTCGCAGACCTTTTTTGTACCCCTGCTCTCTTCGGGTGCGATGTGGGCGACGGCGACAATCTCGTCCTGCCTGCCCTGCCCGTTCTGAATCACCAGCGCCATGGAGCTGGTGTAGTCAACAGTCACCAGGTCCTGGGCCTGTTTGTGGTGAAGGGACGAGACATGCATCAGAAACCGGTGGAAACGGTCGTCCCTGCTCATGGCATAGAACAGGTTCTGCACCGCGCGTTCATCTGTGACCTTGATGGGTCTGACGAGCAGGTCTTTGTCCCCGATCCGGCAAAGACCCTCGTATGAGCCGGGGTAGTCAGCCCCTTCGGGCGGAAGGACCTGGTCCTCGTAGACATAGTTCATGCGTTTGGCCTCGTCCAGAAGCCACTGCCTGAACTTGGGATGGGCGATGGTGATGAGCGCGAGTGCCCGCTCCCGGATCGACTTGCCGAACAGGTTGACGCAGCCATACTCGGTGACCACATAATTGACGTCGGACTGGGTGGTGACGATGCCGATCTTTCGATCGGTGAATTCGGGCACGATGCGCGAGAATCTGCCGTCCCGCGAGGTGGAGCGCAATGCGATGATGCCCTTGCCGCCGGGTGAGAACATGGCGGTCCGGTTGAACACGGCATGGCCCAGGGCGCCGAAGTATCCCATCTGGTCTCCCATGCCCACGCACGACTGTCCGGTGAGATCGATCTCGATGGCGCCGTTGACCGCAGTGAACTTTTCCCGGGAGAGAATGGTTGCAGGTGAGATGATGTCAGAAAGGCTTTTCATCTCCACCATCGAATTGCCGCCGACAAAGCGGAATACCCGCTCGCTGCCGATGCACAGGCTCGCGGTGATCGGGGCCCCCCTGCCGCCTGCGGGAGATGGGGGGATCGCCCCGGAGACGGCGAGGTCCACCACAGAGTCGGTGACGATCTCCGAGTGGATGCGCAAATCCTTTTTCTCCTTCAAGAACATCAAGGCCGCGTCCGGGATTCTCCCGAATCCGATCTGGATGGTTGAGCCGTCTTCGATGAGACGGCTGATGTTCTTTCACACCTGCATCACCTCGGGGTCGGATTCCTGGAGCGGGTAGCTCACCAGGGGTTCGTCGAATTCCACAAGATAATCCACATCCTTTACATGGACCAGCGAATCCCCGCAGGTGACGGGCATGTACCGGTTGACCTGCGCAATGACCACATCCGCCTTTTCGATGATCGACTTCATGATGTCAACGGTGACGCCGAGGCTCATAAAGCCCTTCCCGTCGGGCGGACTCAACTGGATCAAGGCGGTGTTGATGGTGATGTAGCCTTCCGCGAACAGCTTGAACTTGCCGAGCGACGACATGGGAAGGTGGTCTGCCCGGCCTTCGGCAAAGGCCGGGGTCAAGTTCGGCGATATGAAGAATGACTGGATGCGGAAACGCGAGCCGTAGTCGCCCCCGAAATCGGAGTAGGAGCTCAAGGGGACCGAGGTATAGACCTGGACGTCGCAGAGCTTCATATTCTCGAGGATGAGATGTTTGACCAGGTGCTGGGGCTCTCCGCAGCCGGATTCGACGTGCACGCACGAGCCCGGAGAGATGACCCCCTCCAGTTCGGAAACCGTGGTGGTTTTCTCTTCGTACTCGGTTCTCCACATTACCGGACATTCCCCCGGGATATTCACGCCCATCAGTAGATGCCGGCGCTCACGCCGACGGCAATAGTCTGCCCCATCAATCGGCAGGCATCGAGGACCTCGGGCGTGATCTCTCCCTTTACCACAATGGGCTCATAAACCTTCTTGAACTGGTACCCGATGCAGATGCGTTCGATGTTTCTCAAGGCCCCGGAGCCGTCATTGCCGGCATTCACGAATACGGCATAGGGCTTGCGGAACACCTTGCCCCGTGCCGCTTCATAGGTGCGGTCGAAGAAGTCTTTGACCGCGCCCGAGAGGTAACCGAAGTATTCGGGTGAACCGATCACTACCCCATCACAGGCAAGCAGGTCGTCGAGACCCGCTTCGAGCGCGTCTTTGAGGTTCGCACAGGCTCCTTCGATGGAATTGACGCCTTCAGCTACCGCCCTGGCCATCTTCCTGTTGTTCCCTCCTTGTGAATGGTACACTACAAGTATGGTGGTCATATCGTCACTTCCTGTCGTTTTTGTGAATTTTCTCTTCAGCGCAAGTTGATATTATCCCAAGTATCTGCGCTATAATCAATGGATGGAGAAATTTCTTACGGATATACCCTTAAAAAGAGAGAAAGACTTTCCTGGAGAGAGGGATTTCCATTATAGTGGAGACCTTGCATAGCCATGCATGAACGAACAGGAGGTGAACAGCCGCGATGAGGGTGGTATTTGTCAGCGACCTCCACGGGAACATGAAGCTGTATCACGAGATGCTCGCATATGCCCTTCAGAACAAGGCCAAGTGCGTCGTCATCGGCGGCGACCTTTTGCCCACGCGGATCGACCGCCTGTGGAAGCTGCTCCACGGCACTGCGGATTTCTCTCCTGCCCTGCATACCCAGCTAGATTTCATCGACGGTTTCCTGGGGCCGCTGTTTGCGGATTTCACCTCCCGTCATCCCGATGTATCGATTCTGTACATACCCGGGAACCACGACTGGCACCTGGCGGTGGAGCACCTGAAAACAGCAGTGCCGGCCGCGCTTTGCCTGCACGGCAGGACCGAGACCATAGACGGTGTTGCCTTTACCGGCTATGGCTGCACGAACGATTCGTTGTTCTGGGTCAAGGATTTCGTGCGCAGAGACCTGCATGGGAGCGGCTATGTCAGGAGCCGATATCCCATGGTGAGCACAGAGACCGGGGTCTTGCCCAGCAGGGAAGGCGCCTATGCTCTCAAGAGGCCGAGCATGGAAGAGGAGCTCTCGTCCATTGCAACCGGCAGGGGTGTGGGCCATGTCTGCGTGTTTCACTGCCCGCCCTTTGGCAGCGGGCTCGACACCCTCTACACCGGCAAACCGATCGGATCGAAGGCCATCACCCGGTTCATCGCAGAGCACAGCCCCCTGGTGAGCCTGCACGGCCACATCCATGAGGCGCCCTATATGAGCGGCTTCTATCGCTGCACCATAGGCAAAACCCTGGCGGTCAATCCGGGCCACCACCCCGGGCGGCTGCACGCCGTTGCGTTCGATACGGACAACCCTGCGCAGAGCCTCACTCACAGCATTTTCGGCACCGGAGCCGTAAGTCGCGGCGTCTTTGCCCGGGCGATCGATCGCCGGGCGCGGCTGGTCAAGGGGTTTTTCATGAAGAAGGTCCTCGCCCGGCAGGGCCAGGCCTCTCCCCTTGTCAGTGACGGACGACGATGACGTCTTCCTCAGGCACTACCCAGCCGAAATAGCCGCCCAGAAGCGCGGTCACCAGGTGGAGCACCACATCCGAGCCATAAAGCGGTATCAGGCCGAAGGCGGTTCTCAGTACCGGGATGATCCCCATCACGAACAGCACGCCGAATATGACGGCGATGGCCCGGGAGAAAACCCGTGATGACGCGAAGCTCCGGTAGGCGACAATGCCCCAGATCCCCACGACCAGGTGGACCAGGGTGTGGAGGATGTTCACCGGGAATACGCCCAGCAGGCTTCCCTTGAGAAAATCCACGAACACGTTCGGTTCTCCGGCGGGTATGGCCTGGAGCAGCGGGGGGAAAAGTCCCAGCACGCCTACGATCACATAGAAGATACCCAGGATCAGGGCGAAATACCGTGTAGACATTTCTTCCTCCTTACTTTTCCCAGATGAATGACTTTTCTGATGTATATTCCCGACAATCTGTTCTCGCTGAACGATTTACCGGCTGTTTAAATAAAGAATACCTTTCACAGACCGCCTCTCAATGGCCGCAGGTGCCCGCAAAGAGTGCATCCACCGTGATCCCTTTATGGCGTATTTTGTTTGGGCATTAGCGGGCGGATGCCTTGAGGTGAAGGTTCAGTGATCTATGTATACTCTTGTGAGCAAGGTTGATATGGAGGCCATTACCGGCAGGCAAGCAAAGACCGCGGTCGTGACCGGGGGCGCCCGGGGCATCGGCAGGGCCATCGCAGAGAGGCTCTTGCACGACGGATGCCGGGTGCTGATCTTTGACATCGACCGGCATACCGGCACCAGGACGGCCTCAGAACTCGATGAGTCGGGCAGAGCCGTATTCTACCACGTGGACGTAGGCAATGAGGCATCGGTCAAGGCCGCCTTTGAGGACATGAGGGGAAACGGGCACGATCCCATCGATGTGGTGGTGAACAACGCGGGCATCCCGCAATCCTTCGGTGACCCCATCCATCGCCTCGACATCGCGCGGTGGAACCTCTATCTGGCCGTCAACCTCACCTCGGTGGTGCTCACGGCCAGGTATGCACACGCTCTGTTCCGCGAGGGCAGAGGCGTGATCGTCAACATCGCCTCCACGCGGTTTCACCAGCCGGACCGGAACAGCTTTACCCACACAGCATCAAAAGGGGGCATGGTCTCACTCACGCACAGCCTCGCTGTCGGTCTGGGGCCGAATATCCGGGTAAACTGCGTCAGCCCAGGGTGGGTCAGCACCCGCGACGATCTCCCGATGCTCAAGGATCAACCCCGTCATCCAGCCGGCAGGGAGGGCAGACCCGAAGACATTGCATCCCTCGTTTCCTGGCTGGTTTCCGATCAGGCCGGTTCCGTCACGGGCCAGAACTTCATCGCATGACCCTTTCGGGTACGGGTTCATATTTCCCGGCCCTCGAGAAGCACATTCCGATCAGGGACCGAGAGATGATTGATCATTGTCCTTCCAGCTCTTTTTTCAGGAAGAGCGGATTCGTCCACGCTCTCCCATCTATAAGATATCCTTTAAACTTCGGTATTGCACTCGCCTAACTACTGGAATAATGTGCGCCCATGGCTCAGGCAGTGGTAGCTGTCTTCATCGTGGTGTACATCGGCATGCTGCTGGGAAGACTCCCGCGTCTTCAGCTCGACCGGACCGGAGTGGCCCTGCTGGGCGCCATCGTGCTCATCGCGGGGGGCGCCATGAGCCTGAGCCAGGCGGCAAAGTCTATCGATCTTTCCACGATCACCCTGCTGTTCGCCTTCATGGTGATCTCTGCGCAGCTGCGCCTGGGGGGCTTCTACACCCGGACCGCTGAGGCCGTGACCTCTCTTAAGTCCTCCCCTTCCCTGCTCCTGGCAGCGGTCATACTCCTCACCGGCGTCCTCTCTGCAGTGTTCATGAACGACATTGTCTGCCTGGCGCTGCCGCCGGTCATCATTCAGACCTGCAGGCACCGCAGACTCGACCCGGTGCCCTATCTCCTGGCAATTGCATGCGCGGCCAATGTCGGCTCTGCCGCCACCCTGATCGGGAACCCGCAGAACATCCTCATCGGTCAGGCCCTTCGGCTCTCCTTCTCCGGCTATCTCATCATGGCCGGTATCCCCTCGCTCCTGGGCCTGGTGATCATCTGGGCGGTCATCGCCTGGCAGTACCGTACGCGGTGGCACACCGGAGAAGACAGCCTAAAGGAGCTCGCCGAAAATCTCCAGCCGTGGAACGGCTGGGAATCGTTCAAGGGCCTGATCATAGCCGGAATGCTCTTCGTCATCTTTCTCTTCACCGGCCTGCCGAGGGACATATCAGCGCTGGCGGCGGCGGGCCTGCTCCTCATGAGCCGCAAGCTGCATTCACGCACCATGCTGGGCCTGGTTGACTGGCAGATCCTGGTGCTCTTCTGCGGGCTTTTCATCGTCAACCACGCCCTCGCCCAGACCAGGGTGCCCGAGCTCGTGGTGAGCGAGCTGCTCGGTCACGGGATCGATCTGGCGCACCCGGGATGGCTCTTTTCCATCACGGTCCTGCTCAGCAACACCGTATCCAATGTGCCCGCCGTCATGCTCCTGCTGCCCGTTGCGAGCCATCCTCTCGCCGGGCCTGTCCTGGCGCTGAGCAGCACCTTTGCAGGCAACCTCCTCATCGTCGGCAGCATCGCGAACGTCATCGTGGTGGAATCTGCGGCTGCTCACGGCATTCGCATCGACTGGCGCAATCATGCCCCCACGGGCGTCATTGTCACCGTGTTGACCCTTGCCCTCGCAGCCCTGACCCTGTGGCTCTGGCCCTGCGCATGAGGTGCCAAGCGCGGCTCGGAAGGCCCTCCCACAGGCTCTATGCTGTTTTTTTGTATTGACATTCCGGTCTGATATGGTAGTGTTCCTGAACAAAATAGAAAATTATTCATGAAATCAGGTTTAATTTGCCGAAAGAAACATATAGTTCCCCTACCAAGGAGTCTGAATGCAATTTACTGAATTACCGCTTGACGAACGGATTCTGCTCGGAATTCGCGACGCCGGCTTCACCGAATGCACACCGGTGCAGGAAGCCACCTTCAAATACAGTCTGGCCGGGACCGACGTGTGCGCACAGTCCCAGACCGGGACCGGAAAGACTGCAGCGTTTCTCATCACCATCTTCCAGAACCTGCGTCATCTCAAGGGAAAGAAGGCCCTTATCATCGTTCCCACCCGTGAGCTCGCAACCCAGGTGGAAAAGGAGGCGATGCTTCTCGGAGCCCACCTCGACTACAAGGTTGCCTGCATCTACGGCGGCGTGGGGTACAAAACCCAGGAGCGGCAGCTCAAGGAGGGCGCGACGATCATCGTAGGCACCCCGGGCAGGCTCCTGGATTTTCATCAGTCCCGCCGGCTGAATTTCCGGGATGTGGGCATTGTCGTGATCGATGAGGCCGACCGCCTTTTCGACATGGGGTTCATCCCCGACCTGAGGAAGATGCTCCGTGCCATGCCCCCTGCAGAAAAGCGCCAGACCATGCTGTTCAGCGCGACTTTGAGCTTCCTGGTCAAGGAGCTTGCCTGGCGGTTCATGAACGAGCCTGCCGAGATCGAGATCGCCCCGGAGCACCTCACCGTGGATACAGTCACCCAGGAGCTCTATCACGTGAGCAATGAAGAGAAATTTTCTCTCCTCTTAGGGGTCCTGGCGAAGGAGCAGCCGAAGAACTGCCTGATCTTCACCAACATGAAGCAGACCACGGTCGACGTCGCGCGCCGGCTCAGTCGAAACGGGCTGGATTGCGACTTCATCACCGGCGATCTCCCGCAGAAGGAGCGGCTCAAGGTGATCGAGGGCCTCAAATCGGGCAGGATCCGCATCCTGGTGGCAACGAACGTCGCCTCCCGGGGCCTGCACGTAGACGATCTCGATCTGGTCATCAACTACGACCTGCCGGAAGACTGCGAGGACTATGTCCACCGGATCGGCAGGACCGCACGGGCGGGCAAGCAGGGCAAGGCCGTGTCACTGGCCTGCGAAAGCTATGTCTACGCCCTGGAGTCGATCGAGAAGTTCCTCGGCACGAAGATCCCGGTCATCTGGCCGGAGGAGAGCATGTACGTCGAGGACAAGAGCAGAGTACAGAGACCCTCCCGAGGCCGCCGCAGGAGATTCCGCTCACGGGAGAAGAAAACCGCACATGCCTCGCGCTAGGCGCGCTTCCCCTGTCGGTCCGGTTCCCCCAACCGGCACCTTGATTTGACCCATGCACCCCGTTGACCTAAGCGGGGTGCACAGGTACACCGCTTCCCTGCACTCTTTTGCCCCATCTTCACTTGCGGTTCGTTTGTCTCCTAAAAACAAATCATACGGGCACACCTTTCAGGCGTGGTGATGTAGCATATTGAAGCAGGCCTTAAGGTAGCGTATAGAATTAAGAAGGTGATATGAGGTGATCACCGAGGCGATGGATCAGAAAAGAAGGAGGCAGCAGACATGAGGATCGTCATTATCGGCGGCGACGCAGCGGGCATGAGTGCAGCAAGCCAGATCAAACGCCTGAGGCCGGAATACGAGGTCGTGGTCTTTGAACAGGGAGAGCACATCTCGTACGCCTCTTGAGGGATCCCCTACCTAGTAGGGGGAGCGGTCTGCTCCCTGAACGATCTTCTGGAGCTCTCGCTCGATGATGCGAGGGAAAAGCGCAAGCTCGATGTACAGACCGGCCATACGGTCACGGCAATAGATCCGGCTGCGCGCACCGTGACGGTAGAGCACGGAGGGGATTTACGGGTCGAGCCCTGGGACCGGCTCGTGATAGCGACCGGCGCCCGCCCCAAGACCCAGGGGATCGACATCCGCGGCATGGGAAACGTCTTTACCATGAACGATCTCGCCGACGCCCGGAAGATCATGGACTTCCTGAAGCAGCGCAGGCCCCGGAGCATTGCGGTGGCCGGAGGCGGGTATATCGGACTGGAGGCTGCGGAGCAGTTCCGCTCGCTCGGGATCGACACGACCCTGGTCCACCGCCGCGAAGACCTCCACCGCTCGTTTGAAAAGGAAATCTCCGACATCATCAAAGACAGACTCTCAAGGAACGGGGTCGGTCTGATACTCGGAAGACCATTGGTGGGCCTGGAAAAACGGGGGGAAAAGGTCGGTGTCGTGCTCGATTCAGAGATGATCGAGTTCGACGCGCTCCTGCTCACCCTGGGTGTGGAGCCGAACAGTGACCTTGCTCAAGATGCGGGGATCACCCTGGGGGTCAGCCGGGCCGTGCGGGTAGACGAGTTCATGCAGACCGATGCCGAGGGGATCTATGCAGCGGGAGACTGCGCCACGGCCCGGATGAGCGTGTTCGGGATCGAGGTCCATGCCCCGCTCGCGCTCAAGGCCAATAAACAGGGGCTCATCGCAGGTATGAATATCGCAGGCGTACGCGAGGCCTTTGCCGGTGTCATGAACACGGCCATCACCAGGGTCTTCGATCTGGGCGTTGCACGGACCGGCCTCTCGTTCGACCAGGCCCAGAAGCTTGGGTTCGAGCCCGAGAAGGTCACGGTCACGTCGAGAGACATGGCACGGTATTACCCCGGGTCTTCCTCCCTGGACTCCCTGGTGATCGTCAGCAAAAAAGACCGGCGCGTTCTCGGCGCACAGCTCGCGGGAAGGCCCGAGGCGGTCAAACGGATCGACGTCTATGCGACCGCCATCTTCTGCGGCATGACCATAGACCAGGTGTTCGATCTCGACCTTGCCTACGCCCCGCCCTTCTCGCCGGTGTACGATCCGGTGCTGCTCGCGGCCAGGGTCGCCCGCAAGACAAAGTAAGCGGGTTTGCCCTCTTGAGGGGTGCAATCCTAAAAAAAGGTCACACCGCACATTCCCGGAGTTCTGAACGGTTGAATAGAGGCTTGAGATGTGTCCGGCTGGAAGAGCCCGATCATCTCCGCCTTGAAAAAAGGCCCAGGCGCTTTAGGAGCGCTGATTTTCACGAAGCCTGATGCCCGGAATCGACTCTGCGAAGAGCAGGTCTAAAGCCCCTTTACCCAGTCCCGGATCAGCGCATGCTCCATACACTACCTCTCTTCGATGAGCCTGAAGGTGATGGGCAGGCTGATCTCGAAGCTGCCGCCAGGCGGAGAAGGGAAGCTGCACCTCTCGATCGTCTCCAGCGCGTTCCTGTCGAGGACCAGTGCTCCGGAAGACCGTGTGATCCGGGTATCCGCCGCCCTGCCCCGGCCCTCGATAACAAACCGCACATGCACCGTACCTTCGATCCCCCTTCTTCTGGCAATGGATGGATAATGAAGATTGCGGCGGATGATCTCGGCCACTTGCCTCTCATAGGCCTCCACCACCATCCGGGAATCGACTGTTCTGACCTCGTGAGAAGGACCGTCGAAGGCGGATGACCTGCTCTCGGTCACCGGTTCCGCTGATTCTACGGGAACCTCGTGAGGCCCCTGGGGCTCAGGCTCCCGGGCCGGCTCTTGAGCCGGTTTTGGCTCGGGTCCGGGCTTTGGTGTTGCTTTCGGTTCAGGTCTCGGTGGTTCGGTGAGGGTGGTCTTTTCCGGGGCCTTCAGCGAGACCAGGGACACCTGGATAGGCTCATGCGCCGGGCGGGTCCCCGTCATCCCATCGAACAGGTGGAAAACGCCCACGTGGATGACCGCTGAAACCAGGACAAGGGCGAGAATTCTAATCAGCCTTTTCATCGGTCACAATGGAGATCTTCAGATGCCCGTTCTTCTGAAGCGCATCGAGGACGCTGACAAATACGCCGTACGGTCCCGACTTGTCTTCGAACAGGAGCACGTCGCTGTCTGGAGGTATCTTCGCTATATCCCCGAGTCCGGCGGGCTCCTGATTGATCGTGAACGACCCGTCTTGTGCGATGGCGATGATATACGGGTTTACATGATCATTGATCTGCGAGGTCTGAGCCTCGGGCAGGTTCAGCTCCATGCTCGGGTTGACGTACGACGTGGTCAGGAGAAAGAAGATGAGCAGGAGGAAGACGACATCCACCAGGGGCGTTATCTCGATGCTCATGAAATTGTCGTTTTTTTGTGGCTTATAACGAATCTTGATCATTGAGCATGTATCCCGGCCGCTTGGTCGTTACTGTACTCGCGGATTTTCACCTCGGCCTCGCGTGCAATGATTTTGCCGATCCTTTCCACGAGATGCTGGAGATAGTGGTACATGAAGAACGCGGCTATGGCGACGATCAGTCCTTCCGCCGTGGTCAGCAGCGCCATCCATATGCCTGAGGCGAGTACAGCGGGTTTCACCATGCCTCCCATCTCCGACACCTGCTTGAACGCCTGAATCATGCCGAGCACGGTTCCCAGGAGCCCCAGCAGGGGCGAGATGGTCGAGGACAGCCGCAGAAACGTGATGCTCGAAGAGAGCTGCTCGATTTTGTCCTCGATCTTGAACGAGATGATCTCTGCAAGCTGACTCCCCGGCATCCCGGCGTTTTCCCTGATCATTCGGGTGATCTGCTCCAAGGTGCCCCTGCCCTGTTTCAGCCTCCTGCGTTCCCGGTGAAGGATAACCAGGCGTTCGAGAAATACGGCCAGGGTGATGATGGAGATACCCACGATAACGTATCCGACAATACCGCTTTTTGCCAGCCATTCCATATGCATGAACACCTTTTGTGTAATATCGCGGATGAGAATATCATGAATCTCATCAAGATGCGATTCATGATATTCCCAATGAGCGTACATTTCATGATTACGATGAGGTGCATGGAGCCCGGCACTCACAAGAAAGGAGGAGTTTTTTCCGGGAAAATGGTGTATGGAACGAGCAGTTGAGATCGGATGCATTTTCTTGCGGCATCACCCTGATCCCGCAAGGATGAAAGGGGATGTGTTTGTATGGATGAGAATTCAATTCACCCCGGGCACAGAAAGCTGGCAAAGGTCTTCAGCTCGGTCTGGCTTTTGGGGCCGCCTATGAGCGAGCAGCTCCTCGATCTGGTTTCGCACCTCTTCACTCCGGAAGAGGCCGGATTGGCCGTCCATCTCCCCTACTACATCCCCCGGTCTGTGAATACCATCGCCTGCAGGGCCAAGATGCCGCCCGGAGAAGCGGCTTCACTTCTCGACGCCATGGCGGATAAAAGGGTCATCCTGGGCACGAAGCGGGGGTATGCGCTGCTGCCGCTGATCCCGGGGATGTTCGAATATCTCCTCGCAAACGGCGACGACACGCCCTGGCACCGCCGATATGCCCGGCTCATCAACGACCTGTTTGCGACCGGGTATACGAGCATATACAGTACAAGGCCAAGCCCCATGATCCGCAATATTCCCGTGCAGAGCACGGTCGAGCAGAAGAGCCGTGTGGTGGATGCAGACCTCATGTCGAGGATGATCGCCTCGCACGAGCACATGGCGGTTCTGAACGTCTGCCAGTGCAGACAGTCCCTGCTCTTTTCCGGCAGTCCCTGCAGGAGGGCCTCAGCCGAAGACGGATGCCTGGTGTTCGGGTCGTTCGCGCTCTCCACGGTGAACGCAGGGAGAGGACGACTGGTGAGCAGGGAAGAGATGCACGCGATCGTGCGTGAGCGGTGGAAGAAGAACCTCGTGTTCATGGCGGCAAACCTCGAGCCTTCCAACCCCAACGCCGTGTGCACCTGCTGTGACTGCTGCTGTCACTACATCGAGTCGATCAATCATTATGGAGGCCGGGTATCCCTGGCCCGTCCTCACTTCCTGGCCCGCGTGGACGAAGGCCTCTGCACCGGCTGCAGTCTGTGCGTGCGGGTGTGCAACACGAACGCACACGCGATGCAAGGCCCTGTCCACGTGTTCGATCCCGGCCAATGCATCGGATGCGGGCTGTGCGTGGAGGCCTGCAGGCAGCGGGCCATCACCATGGAGGAAAACCCCCTGCACGATCCTCCCTCGAAGAGCTGGATGTCTTTCGGGATGAGAATACTCCCCGCCGGTGTTCTCTCGGCGCTGAAGGCAATGCGCACCCGGAAGCGGCCATAATCGAGCCTTCACGCCTGACAGCATTTCCGATACACACCATGGAGCCCCAGTGTGCAGAAAAAGCGGTCTGCCTTCTCCGCGGAAAATCCTATCACACCGGATATACAAACCTTTTTGAAAAAATCCGCTTGATAATTACTTGTGCTTTTACTATTGCATCCTTACCATTATTGTTATGCTGACAGGACCGGTGCAATGATCAATTATCTCTACAAGCTCATAATCGATGATGTGACGCATATCTGTTATCAGAACTGTTTGGAGTACTTTCCTCCTGGCTCAAGGATTCTCGACGTGGGCATCGGCAACGGAATCATGATCAGGCAGTATCACCATCTGATCAAATCCAAAAAGCTCGATATCACCGGCATCGATATCAACCGGCAGTATCTGAAGCACTGCAGAAATCTCATCCGGCAGTGGGGCTTAAGCGACCAGATCCGGGTGCAGTATTCGGCTGTGGAATCCTATGAGCCGCCACAGAATCAGTATTTCGACTACATACTCTTCAGCATGAGCTTCATGCTCTTTCGCGATCAGCAGCTCGTGCTGGAGAGGATCAAACCCTGGCTCAGGCCCGAGGGAAAGGTCGTGTTCTTCCAGACCATGTTCAAACGCCGCTCGCCCCTGCTCGACTTCATCAAGCCCCGCCTGAAGTACGTAACCACCATCGACTTCGGCAGGGTGACCTATGAACAGGACTTCTTCGACCTCCTAAAGCGGGAAGAACTGCCTGTCACCGAAGACCGGATGCTCAAGAAGGAGTGGTTCAAGGGTGAGTACCGCCTCATTATCTCTGATCCGGGAAACGGCAATGGGCGCAAACCAGCCGGGACGCATTCCTGAAGGCGGCCTTTACCGGCCGAGGCTTAAGGATGCGTGATCTTCCCCGGGTCAGCCCGGAATGAACAGACAATCGGGCCGGGGATTGCAGGATATGCTCCGGGGAACGCATCATCGGCAGAGATCCTCAGGCAAGCCTTCATCCGCCCGGATACAGAGCCCATTCACCGCATCCAGCCTAGTTATCCCGTACAAGCCCTCCGCCCTACGGGTACAGGACCTCTCTTTCGGTGATGACCGCAGTGATCAGCTCGTGGCCGGTCACGTCGAATGCCGGGTTGAACACCTCAACATCGGGCGCGCACCTGCGTCCGTGAAACGACAGAATTTCCTCTTTGTGGCGCTCCTCGATGGGGATCTCCTCGCCGGTGGCGATATGGGGGTCGAAGGTGGAAAGGGGCGCCGCGATATAGAAGGGAATGCCGTGGCTGCGGGCCAGCACGGCGAGCGAATAGGTGCCGATCTTGTTGGCTGCATCGAGGTTGCGCGCGATGCGGTCGGCTCCCACAATCACGGCGTCGATCCTGCCCTGCTTCATGAGCCAGCCCGCCATGCTGTCCGTGATGAGCGTTGCCGGTATGCCCAGGCGGCACATCTCATAAGCCGTAATTCTTGCTCCCTGCAGCAGGGGCCTTGTCTCGTCCATGTAGACCCTTGAGAGCTTGCCCTGTTCATAGAGCTTCCGGACCACGCCCAGGGCCGTTCCTATGCCGCCGGTTGCGAGCGAGCCTGCATTGCAGTGGGTGAGCACCGAGCTTGCCTTGCCTTCAGGAAACAGGGCGGCTCCGTTTCGGGCCATGGCCTCGTTGGCCCTCTTTTCCTCTTCCCAGATCTCTTCGGCCTCGTTGAGGGCTGCATCGTACAGTTTGCCCTCGGACATGCCTTCAAGAGCATCGAGCACCCTTCGCACAGCCCAGGAAAGGTTGACCGCCGTGGGCCGTGCCTCAATAAGGGTCTGTGCGGCCTTTTTCAGGTTGTCCCTGCCCGAGCGGGCGGCAAGGGCACACCCGTATGCGGCGGCGATCCCGATGGCCGGCGCCCCGCGCACCGCGAGCGTACGGATGGCTTGTGCCACGTCGTCAGCTTCCGTACAGGGAATCCAGACCTCTTTTTCCGGGAGCATCCGCTGGTCGAGGATCGACAAGGTGCCGTTCTCAAAGAAGAAAGGGCTTAGCATAGGCCGAGAAATTCCTTTTGCGAGGTGTCGTTTCGGAGCACCTTGATCTCTTCGATGCACCGGGCCCGTATCTGCCGGGGAGTGGGAAAATCATACGTCATGCAGCCCGATTCCATGATGCTCACCAGCCGGGGCACTGGATCGCCTCCGCACGTGCACTTCGCTAAGGTCCCATAGGGCACCACGATATCCTCCCTGCACGACGGGCAGCGCAGCACGGACTTTTTGCCCGAGAGCTTGCCCCGCTTGGCCAGAGGTTTGCCCTCGACTTCCACGATGTCCATGGAAAAATCGAGCACTGCAGCGCTTGAGATGTGCGTGCCGATGCCGAAGGAGTCCACCACGTCTGTGAGCTCGAGCACGTCAGAGACGTTGAGGCCGCCGGAGACAATGAGCTTTACATCAGTGAAGCCCCTGAGATCGAGCTCCCAGCGGACCTCTTTGAGAATATTTCTGAAATCGCCTCTGCGGGACGAGGGGGTGTCGAGCCGGACACCGAACAGACGCGCCCCCAGGTTTTCCGCCACGCGGACGGCCTCGAACTTCTCGTCCTGAAAGGTGTCGATCAGCGATACCCGGGGTACGCTCCGGTCGATCACCTCGTCAAAGGCCTTCGTGGCCGCCACGGTGTCGCCGACGATGAGGACGAGGGCGTGAGGGATGGTGCCCGACGGCTCTTCGCCGATGAGCCGTGCGCTCGCAACGGCCGAGACGCCATCACATCCGCCGATGAAGGCGGCGCGCTCGACCATGGGGGCGATGGCGGGATGCATACGCCTGGCTCCGAAGCTCAACAGGGTCTTTTCGCCCGCGGCAACCCGGAAGCGCGAGGCCTTGGTGGCGATGCCCGATGCCTGGCACAGGCAGCCCAGGATCGCGGTCTCCAGCTCACCGAAGTCGAGATACCTGCCCTCGATGGTCATGACCGGGGTCTGGGGAAAGAACACGCTCCCCTCGGGCAGTGCGCTCACCGTGACCGGCCTCCCCTCAAGGAGCACACATACCTCTTCGAGGCCGGCGAACACACCCCACCGGTACTCCTCCTCCGGGAAACTCTTGAGGAAGATCTCCATGCAGACGTGCTTGTCCAGGTTTTTTTCCTTCAGGATCTTCTCGGTCCGGACAAAGTATACATCCGTCACCTCGCCGGCGCGGATCTGATCGGTATCGGCAATGTGCAGTTTTTTCATTCCTCCAGCAGCTCCTTCATGATTCTGCTTGCGAGTTTCGGGTTCGCCTCTCCGCGGGTGGCCTTCATGAGCATGCCCACAAAGAACCCCAGAAGGCCTGTCTTCCCAGAACGATATTTGTGGGCCTCGTCAGGATGGGCATCGATGATCTCCCGGGCCAGGGATCGAAGCTCTTCCTCGTCGTTGATCTGCCCGATGCCTTTTTTCTCGATGATGCCCCCGGCGCTCTCTCCGGTGTCAACCATTTCGGCGAAGACCTCCTTTGCCATGGATCCGGATATGCTGCCCTTGTCGATCAGGGCGATCAGGCCGGTGAGCATCTCAGGGCTCACGATCAGCTCGGTGATGGGAATCCCCTGCTCGTTGAGGGCCCTCATCACCTCGGTCATGATCCAGTTGCTGATTTCTTTCGGTCTGTCCAGCAACCGGACGCACTCTTCGTAGTAGTCGGCTACGGCCTTTGTCTGGGTGAGCACGCCCGCGTCATAGGCGGGCAGGCCGTACTGCCCGATGAATCTCTCTCTCCTGGCAAAGGGCAGCTCGGGCAGGGCGGATCGCACGCTGTCGATCCAGGCCGAGTCGATCTCTACGGGCACGAGGTCGGGTTCAGGGAAGTAGCGGTAGTCGTGGCTCTCCTCCTTCGATCGCATGGATACGGTGACACCCCGCGAGGGGTCCCACAAAAGGGTCTCCTGTACCACCTCGCCTCCCGACTCGATGATTTCGATATGCCGCTCGATCTCGTACTGGAGCGCCCTCTGGACGTTCCGGAAGGAGTTCATGTTTTTGAGCTCGGTGCGCGTGCCGTACCGGGCAGAGCCGGCCGGCTTCACCGACACGTTGGCGTCGCACCTGAACGATCCTTCTTCCATGTTTCCGTCGCAGATGCCCAAGTACATGAGGATCTGCCGGAGCTCCCTCAGATACGCCACGGCCTCGTCCGTGCTCGTGATATCGGGCTCGGACACGATCTCCAGCAGGGGCACGCCCGAGCGGTTGTAGTCGACATAGCTCAAGGGCGCCTTCTCGTCGTGGATCGTCTTGCCGGCGTCTTCCTCCATGTGGATGCGTGTGATCCCGATCCTCTTGACGCCCTGAGCGGTTTCGATCAGGATCGACCCGCCCTCGCACAGGGGGTGCTCGTACTGGGTGATCTGGTAGCCCTTGGGCAGGTCGGGATAGAAGTAGTTCTTCCGGGCGAAGATGCACCTAGGCGCGATCCGGCTCCCGGTAGCGAGGCCCAGCATGATGCCGAAGTCCACGACTTTTCGGTTCAGCACCGGGAGCACGCCCGGCATGCCTGTGCACACCGGACAGGTGCTTGTGTTGGGAGGAAGCCCGGCCTTTGTGGAGCACCCGCAGAATATCTTGGTGCTGGTCAGGAGCTGGGCGTGTACCTCCAGTCCGATAACCGCGTCATAGGCCTTCATGGCCCCTCCTGATGATAGGTGGTCCGGTCCTGGAACGAGATCCCGGCACCGAGCAGGAGATCTTCTCTGAAGTGCGGAGCCATGAGCTGCATGCCCACGGGCAGACCGAGCGAGTCGAAGCCGCAGGGGATGCTGAGTGCGGGAAGGCCTGCGAGATTCGCCGGGATCGTGTAGATGTCCAGGAGATAGAGGCTCAAAGGGTCGTCGATCATCTCGTCGAGCCTGAAGGCCGTGACCGGCGTGGTGGGGCCCGCGATGATGTCGCACTGTGAGAAAGCCTTGCGGAAGTCTTCGGCGATCAGGGTCCTCACCTGCGAGGCCTTCCGGTAATAGGCGTCGTAATACCCTGCGGAGAGTGCATAGGTACCCAGCATGATCCGGCGCTTGACCTCGGGGCCGAAACCCATATCCCTCGTCCGGGCGTACATGTCGCCCAGGTCGAGTGCGTCATTTGCCCTGAGCCCGTAGCGCACCCCGTCGTAACGGGCGAGGTTTGAGCTCGCCTCCGCGGTGGCCACGATATAGTAGACCGCCACACCGTATCCTGCATGGGGAAGATCTATCTCTACGATTCGGCCGCCCATGTCTTCCAGGACAGCGATCCCGGAGCGCACCGCGTCCTCAACCTCCGGGTTCAGGCCCTCCCCGAAGAACTCCTTAGGCACGCCGATCCGCAAGCCCTTCAGATCGATCCCGTCAAGGTTTGTGGGTGTGTAGTCCCGGGGCACGCTGGTGGAGTCGAGAGGGTCGTATCCCTTGATTGCATCGAAGAGCACGGCCGCATCACGGACGGTGGGCGCCATGGGGCCGATCTGATCGAGGGAGGAGGCGAAGGCCACGAGCCCATAGCGCGAGACCGATCCATAGGTGGGCTTGAGTCCGGTGATGCCGCAGAAGCTTGCAGGCATGCGGATCGACCCTCCGGTATCAGACCCGAGCGCGCCCGCACACAGCCCGGCCGCCACGGCCGCACCCGAGCCGCCGCTGGAGCCGCCGGGCGTCCTCGACGGGTCGCGGGGATTGCGGGTGGGACCGGCAATGCTCAGGGTCGTGGTGGAGCCCATGGCGAATTCGTCAAGGTTTGTCTTGCCCAGGATGACGGCGCCCTGCTCTTTGAGCTTTCTGACCACGGTGGCGTCATAGGATGGGACGAACTCTGAGAGGATCTTCGAGGCGCAGGTCGTGCGCACGCCGCGGGTGCAGATATTGTCCTTGATCGCCACCGGGATCCCCGCCAGGGCGCCCGCATCCGGTGATTTCAGAAGCTCTTCCGCGGCCTTTGCATCACGGAGCGCCCCTTCCTCGTCTACCGTGATGAATGCGTTGAAGGTGTCGCGGCGGATCTTTTCGAGGAACGCACGGGTCTCGTCTACCGGTGATTTCTCATACCTCCTGTACTGCCGCGCGGTCTCAAGCATATCCCCTCACCCCTTATCCGATGACCTTGGGCACCACGATATAGCCGTTGTCGTGCTGCGGTGCATTCCGGAGAACATCCGCCAGTTCCTGGCACCCTTGCTCGCGGTCGTCACGCATGGCATTGACCAGAGGCAGCGGGTGGTGGGTGGGGTTCACGCCCGTGGTGTCTACCGAAGAAAGGATGTCCATATAGCCGAGGATCTTGTCGAGGTCGTTTCTCAAGCTCAGTATCTCATCGTCGTCGAGCCGTATCCGTGCGAGGGCCGCCACATGCAGAACTTCGTCATCGGTTATCTTCATGTTTCTTCCCCAGGCTCCTTAGACATTGTATTGGTCAATGCTGCTATATATATCAAAACCTGCATGGGCTCAACACGAAGCTGATATTAGCAGATCTATAAAATAAGGATTGATTCATATCTATGAATTCATGTAAGATACAAATGGTTTAATTAAAATGATCCAACCGATTATCGTACAGATCTCTCATGAAGAAGGAGGGTATTATGGCAAAATTTGCAGAAACTTCGATCCCGGCGGTATTCCATAACCGGGTGGAGCAGTTCGGGGACAGAGCCATCGTAGCGTACAAGAAAGATGGCGTTTATACCGACATCTCCTGGAAAGAGATGGGCCAGATGGTGAGGAATCTGGGCTACTTCCTCATCAACAAGGGCATCAAGCCGGGCGACAAGGTCTGCCTGTTTTCTCCGAACCGCTATGAGTGGTGGGTGACCGATCTGGCCATCCTTTCCATCGGCGCGGTCAACGTTCCCATCTATGCAACGAACTCGGCCGAAGAATCCAGGTACATCATCGACAACTCCGATGCTGTGATGTGCTTTACCGCAACCAAGGAGCACACCAGCAAAATCGTGTCGGTAAAGCCCAAGCTCCCGAACTTGAAGGACATCATCAGCTTCGATCCTCTCGAAAAACCTATCGACGGCGTTCTGGAGTTGAGCTTTGCGCTGAAGGAAGGCGCGAAGAATCCCCAGGAGGCCGAGTTTGACAAGAGAATCCGCGACATCAAGAGCTCGGAGATGGCCACCATCATCTATACCTCGGGCACGACCGGAAACCCCAAGGGGGTCATGCTCTCCCACAACAACTTCTTCGCGAACGTCCAGCAGCTCTACAATGTCGATCCCGAACTGTTCAAGCGGGCCGACGAGCTCACCTTCCTTTCCTTCCTGCCGCTGGCGCACTCCTTCGAGCGCACCGTGGGCTACTACACCCCCATGAGCTACGGCATGAAGGTCTATTTTGCCGAGGACTTCTCAAAGATCGTGGAGAACTTCCAGGAGGTGCATCCCACCTGCATCGTGAGCGTGCCCAGGCTCTTCGAGAAGATCCACGCCGGCATTCTCACCAAGGTTGCAGGCGCTCCGCCGCTCAAGAAGGCCATGTTCAACTGGGCCATGGGCATAGCAGCGGCCAACCTGCCCTATATCTGCAACGACAAGAAGCCGACCGGCTTCTTCGGATTCAAATACCGTCTCGCCGACAAGCTCATCTTCTCCAAGCTCAGGGCGGCACTGGGCATGGATAAGCTGGAATTCGGCTTCTCGGGCGGCGGTCCTTTGTCCGTGTCCGATGCCGAGTTTTTCTTAGGCATGGGCATCAAGGTCGTCGAGGGCTTCGGCCTCACCGAAACTACACCGGTAACCAACGCCAACTCTCCCAGGAAGATCAAGCCGGGCACCGTGGGTCCTGCAATCAAAGACACGATCTGCAAGATCGGCGAGGGCGGCGAGCTGCTCATCAAGGGTCCCCAGGTCATGATGGGCTACTATAAGAACGAAGAGGCCACCAAAGAGGTCTTCACCGAGGACGGATTCTTCCGCACCGGCGACATCGCCGAGATCGACGAAGACGGCTATGTCAAGATCACTGGGCGGATCAAGGACCTCATCGTCACCTCGGGCGGCAAGAACATCTCGCCTCAGAACATCGAGAACAGCCTCAAGGCCTCTCCCTATATCGAGCAGGTGGCGGTGATAGGCGACAACCGAAAATACCTCTCCGCGCTGGTTGTGCCGGCCTTCCCCGAGCTCGAGAGCTGGGCGAAGGAACAGGGCATCAACTTCTCCTCCCGTGCCGACCTCATCAAAGACCCCAAGGTCAACGAGCTCTTTGCCAAGGAGATCGAGCAGAACATGAAGGACTATGCCCGTGTGGAACAGATCCGCAAGTTCACCCTGCTCGACAAGGAATGGTCCCAGGAAACGGACGAGCTCACGCCCACCCTGAAGCTCAAGCGCAGGGTCATCAACCAGAAGTACAAGGACATCATCGAGAAGATGTATCCGGCAACCGCAGACTAGAATTTCCCGCGTAAAGAACCGGGAGAAGGTCACGGCCTTCTCCCGGTGTTGTTCATTCATCCCGGATTATTTCAGCACCCTCAGACTTCTTCAATCTCATAGTGTAATCTCAAAGATAAACATAGACCGGCATCTTGATTCACCCTGATCAGCAATTTATTATTATTGAATGCTGTCGGTCTCATATATTTTGTAAGGAGGTAACTATGGCCATGTTCAAGGAAACTTCCATGGGGGCGATCTTTCAGAACCGGGTGGAGGAGCACGGGGACAAGGCGCTCGTATCCTTCAAAAACAAGCAGGGCGTCTGGGAGGACCTGTCCTGGAACCAGATGAACGAAAAGGTGAGAAATCTCGGAAACTTTCTCCTGTCCAAAGGGGTGAAGCCTGGAGAGAAAATCGCATTGTTTTCGCCAAACCGGTACGAATGGTGGGTGGCGGATCTTGCGATCCTCTCCATCGGGGCGGTCAACGTACCCATCTATGCCACCAACTCGGCCCAGGAATGCCGCTACATCCTCGACAACTCGGATTCCATCATGTGCTTTGTCGGGACGCGCGAGCACCTTGACAAGATCCTCGCTGTGAAGAGCCAGCTTCCCAAGATACAGCAGGTGATCATCTTCGATGATCTCTCCGGTGCGGGTGAAGGGGTCATCGACCTGACCACTGCCATGGAAGAAGGCAAAGCATACAGGAGCAAGCACCAGAACGAATTCGACGAGAGGCTCAGGCCCATCGATATCAACGACCTTGCAACCATCATCTACACCTCGGGCACCACCGGGAACCCCAAGGGCGTCATGCTCTCTCACAAGAACTTTGTCTCAAACGTCAACCAGCTCCATGCCGTTGATCCCGAATTCCTCGCCGGCGACCATGTGTTCCTTTCCTTCCTGCCCCTGGCGCACTCCCTGGAGCGGACCGTAGGTTACTATGCCCCAATCTATCTGGGGCACAAGGTTGCATTTGCCGAGGATATCACCAAGCTGCTCGAAAACTTCCAGGAGATACGCCCCACCTTTATTGTGAGCGTGCCGAGGATATACGAGCGGGTACACAACGGAATCCTCGCCAAGGTGAGCAGCGCTCCGCCGATCAAGAAGGCCCTGTTCAACTGGGCCATGGGCATAGCCGCGGCCAACCTTCCCTACATCTGCAACAACCGTCCCAGGAAAGGGTTCTTTGCGTTCAAATACCGTCTCGCAGACAAGATCATCTTCTCGAAGCTCAAGGCAGCACTGGGCATGGACCGCCTTCATGGCGCTATTTCAGGCGGTGGACCGCTCTCGGTGTCCGATGCCGAGTTTTTCTTAGGCATGGGCATCCGGGTGCTGGAAGGGTTCGGCCTCACCGAAACTACACCGGTGACCCACGGCAACAGGCCCAAGCAGATCAAGCCGGGTACTGTTGGTCCTGCGGTCAAGGACACGATCTGCAAGATCGGCGAGGGCGGGGAGATCCTCATCAAGGGGCCTCAGGTGATGATGGGCTACTACAAGAACGAAGAGGCCACCAAAGAGGTCTTCACCAAGGACGGATTCTTCCGCACCGGCGACATCGGCGAGATCGATGGGGACGGGTATCTGAAGATCACGGGGCGGATCAAGGACATCATCGTCACCTCGGGCGGCAAGAACATATCGCCCCAGAACATCGAGAACTCTCTGATGGCCTCTCCCTATATCGAGCAGGTGGCGGTGATCGGCGACAATCGCAAATACCTCTCCGCGCTGATCGTGCCCTCGTTTGAAAACCTCGAAAAATGGGCTTCGGAACGGGGAATTTCCTATGGCAGCCGCAGAGAGCTCCTTTCCAACGACCAGGTCGTCGCGCTCTTCGAAAAGGAGATCGAAGAGAATATGAAGGATTTCGCACGGGTGGAACAGATCAGGAAGTTCACCCTGCTCGATACGCTTTGGAGCCAGGAAACCGGCGAGCTCACCCCGACGCTCAAGGTCAAGCGGAGGGTCATTTCACAGAAATATGCCCAATACATAGAAGCCATGTACCCGAAGGACTAAAGGGGGGCTGAACTCACACTATTACTGCGCGGTCTTTCTCGCCCGTACAGCCGGGTCAGGGAGATTGCGTCAATACCGCTTTGAAAGACCTGTAGCGGAGGGCCGCACTGACGCTGTATAACCGGCAACCATAAAATCCTTTTTCGATTCGCTTCTCAAGGATGGGGAGGAAGTGATATTCCAATCTTGAGGTTTGAAGCAGGATTGTAAGATTCGTCATCAAGGCCCTTACCATCGATTGTGTTGGAAGGAAATGCAGAGAAGCGAGAGGAGAAGGAAATGAAGGTGATGTTTTCGACATTGGGCAACATGCTGAATGCCCCGTTCGATGTCGAAGGGCACTGGGTATGAGCATGACCGATCCGAAGCAGAGCATATCGTATACGCCCATCGGCGTTATCCGGAGCATCCATGTCAGCCCCGAGCAGACGCCGATCCAGCCCGTGTATTCCTACGGATGCAGGGGTACTGCCGAGATATTCGAGCAATACTGCGAGGGATTGAGCGATCTGGATGGATTCTCGCATATCATACTGATCTATCACTTTCACCGGGCAGGTCCTGCGCAAATGATGGTCAAGCCCTTCCTCCAAGACAAGCTCAGAGGCCTGTTCTCCACCAGGGCACCCAACCGGCCGAATCCCATCGGCCTGAGTATCGTGAAGCTCCTTTCCCGGGAGGGGCCGGTGCTCCACCTGGACTGCGTGGATGTTCTCGACGGCACCCCTCTGCTCGATATCAAGCCCTATGTGTCGCGGTTCGACTGCATCAGGGAGACGAGGTGCGGCTGGCATGACGAGGTAGACGAAAACGAGGCGCAGAGACGGGGTTTGCGCGGCTACCTTCCCGGAGACTGCCCTGAGAAAGACAGGTTATGATCCTGGCAGTGGCATCCGGCAAGGGGTGCACCGGCGAGGTCGTCATGTCAGACGAACCGGCCCGATTGGCGGGACAACATGCCCGGTAATCACCATGATCCTCGATGCCGACCTGATCATCCCGCTCACCAGGTCCATGCCCTCCTGCCCATACGACCTGAAGTTTTTCTTCGATATGGTCAGAGAGCTCAAGCTCACAACGGTGCGGTAATCAACTGCGCCGGGACCTGAGACGACCGGACCCAGACATGACCCCCTTATGCCAGGCTGCACGCCAGCACTGCCGCTCCGATCGCGCCGTTGGTCTGGGCGTATTCGGTGACCTTGACGGGCGAGCCGAAGCGTTTTTCTAGCGCCCTGACTACGCCGATGTTCCTGGCCACGCCGCCGGTCATCATGATAGGGGTGTCCACGGCAAGCCTCTGCGCCATGGCATACACACGCGAGGCAACCGAGTCGTGGATGCCCGCAATGATGTTCTCGCGCTGCTCGCCCCTTGAGATGAGCGAGATGACCTCGGACTCGGCAAAGACCGTGCAGATGCTGCTGATCTTCGCCGGGTTCCCAGACTGGAGGGAGAGCTCGCCGAATTCGTCCAGATTCACCTCCAGGGCCCGGGCCATGACCTCGAGAAACCTTCCGGTGCCCGCCGCGCACTTGTCGTTCATCACGAAGTCAGTGACCTTGCCTGTTGCATCGATGATCAGGGCCTTGCTGTCCTGCCCGCCCACATCCACAACGGTGCGGACGTTAGCGTCGAGAAAGTGTGCGCCGGCGCCGTGGCAGATGATTTCGGTCATTGATTTGTGGGCGAACTCCACGCTGTTTCTGCCGTAGCCTGTCGAGACGATTCTGTCGATCGACGAGGCCTTGAGCCCGAGCTCCCGGGTGAGATCATCGAATATCTTTCTGCCGGCCAAGCCGGCATTGTAGCCGGTAAAGCCCACCCTGGTTCCCAGAATGACGCCGTCTTCCAGTATTGCCGCCTTTGTCGTGATCGAGCCAATGTCTATTCCCGCGGTCTTCAAAATCGCCCTTACCTTTCCATTCAATGACGGTTTTTTTAAGCCTTTGCCGGTTGATTCCTGTTTAGAGTGCCCATTTTAAAAGGATCTCAGCTCTTAAAAACAGGCTCCATCTCTTCCGGTGAATTGTTCTATCCGGCTTCAGACCGCGCTCGCCCCGCCGTCAACCACGATGGTCTGGCCTGTGATGAAGGAAGATCCCGGCGAGGCGAGGAAGAGCACAGGATGGACCACATCCACGGGCTCGGCGATCCTGCCCAGGGGAACGGCCTTGACAATCTCCCGGTAGATGCCCTCATCCGACCAGAAGGGTTTGCTGAAATCGGTCCTCACCATGCCGGGGGCCACAGCGTTGACCTGGATGTTGAAACCGGCGAGCTCGCTTGCCAGAACCTTGGTGAGCATCTCCACCCCTGCCTTGGCGATGCCGTATACCCCCATGCCGGGCGAGGCCTTTCTGCCTGCGATGGATGACACGTTCACGATCTTGCCCGCTTTCTGTTCGCGCATGATGCGCGCTGCAGCACGCGAGCACAGATAGGTGCCATTGAGATTGGTATCCACGATCTTCTGCCACAGGTTCAGATCGGTGTCGGCGATCCCGGGGGTGATCAGGTTCATGCCCACATTGTTCACGAGCACGTCCAGCCGGGAGTGCCGCTCTTTGACCGCGGCGAAGAGACGCTCGACATCCGCCTCCCGGGCCACGTGGGCCTGCACGGTCATGAGATCTCCGCCGGGCAGGAGTCCCTTCGCGGCATCGAGGTTCTCCTGCTTCCTTCCGCAGATCACCACCCGCGCGCCCTGCTCGAGCAGCGCCCGGGCGATCTCGAGGCCGATGCCCCTGCTCCCGCCGGTTACCACGGCCACCTTGTCCTTCAGATCGTAGCGCATTTCACCCATGTATTTCATTCCTCCTTCTGATTCTACCGTGCCGTTCCCGCTCCCGGCCCCCGCTTCCTGATCACCTCCATGAAGGCGTCGATCCGGGTCAAGGCCTGGCTCTCGGAGAAGCTGCGCTCGTCCACCATATGGGATTCGAGCATCATGCAGGGTATGCCCTTTTTCTCCTGGACCATGCGCATGAGGTCGTACTGGCCGAACGAGTAGGGCTTGCAGCTCCGGTTCGAGTGCATGACCAGGCCGTCGACCTCGTACTTGTCGATCATCTCGAAGATGGTCTTGGCCATCTCGTCCACCCCGATGTTGAGATAGATCCGGGTGTAGGCCTCGGCCATGGAATCGATGAAGTCGTTCTCGTCGATGTATTTCATGGAGCCGCACCAGGCCGTGGTGTAGGTGTCGGCCACCAGACAGGCCCCGTGGGACGCGAAGGTGTCGGAGAGCCACTTCAGCCGGTACCACACCGGCAGGTTGTCCCACAAAAGACGGTATCGCTCGTTCTCTACGGCGCTGATGCCCTGGCTCACCCGCTCCTTCATTTCTTCGAGGAGCTCGGTGTAGAAGTTCACCACCTTGTCGGTGCCGCGCAGGGTTACGATGAGCGCGAGGAAGAAGAACGCATCGAACGCGGTCATGGGAGACGGCCGGTGAGCCGCCGCGTCCAGGACCTCCTGCCAGAGCTGCTGGCCCTTCAATGAGAGCCTGCCCACCTCCATGCTCCGGTCGAAATCGAACTTCTTTTTGCACACGCCTTCGAGAAAACTGATGTACTCGTCGATCTGAGCCCGGACATAGCGCCTGGCCTCATCGGCAAAGTCCACGTGGCAGAACGGGGTGTCGAAGATGAAGAGCGGGACATTGAAGAGCCTGGCCTGGACCTCATACCACTTCATGACCGTGCCGCATATGTTGTTGCAGCATATGAGCATGTCGGGCTTCGGCAGGCCGCCGATCGGGCCGCCGTTCTCCAGAGCGCACGCGATGTCGGCCCGGGCATAGGAGCACAGGTCGGTGCTGTATCCCAGGGCCTCGGCCTTGGCGCAGAGGTCGCCCCCCATGTGGGACGCGCCGATCATGGCCCCGTAGTTTTCCGGGTACACCGGGATGACGTCCATGACGATGAGCGGCTCGACCGGACCACCACTCGTGATCCACGCCACCTTTTTCCCGGTCTGGTCCGCGGTCTTGGCCTCGATGTAATACTCGGTCATGATCTCGCGCATCCTCTTGGCCGACCTGAATTTTCTCTTTTTTTCGGCATCTGTTTGCGACATGGCTTATCCCTCTCTTCCGGTCTGTGAGGTTTCGGCGTGCACGGCACCGGTTTTAGGCCCGAGCATTTGGGTAAAGGTCTCGATCCGGGTGAGGATCTGCCCTTCAGGGGGAAGACTGTCTTCGATCTCCAGCAGCATGGAGGGGATTCCCATGTCTTTGAAACATTCTTTCAGGTATGGGTAATCGAAGCTGTGGGGATCGCAGAACTTGAGATAGAGGAAGATCACGCCTTCCACCCCGTGCTTTCGGGCCTGTGAGGCGAGGAGCTCTCCCCTTGCCGTAGGCGATTTGTGCTTTGACGGGCAGACCTGCCGCTCGAAGAGGCGATCTGCAATCGCGGCGATGGGATCGCCCTCTTCCCGGATCGCCCCTGAGAACCAGCGGGTGCCGGTGCACAGGTCGTCCCAGACCACCTGCCCTCCCGAACGCTCGATGAGTTCGTAGATGTCAGGGTGGTTGCATGCGTTGCCCACCAGCATGAGCCGTCTGCCCCTGCCCTCGCGGCCGGGCACACTCTCCCGAAGCTCCTGCAGAAGGGTCTGAAGCTTGTCTCTGAGCACATCCCTGTCCATGACCATGGACGTCCTGACGATCGAGAAGAGCTCTTGCCCGGAAATGATTCCTGGATTGCGGGACTTGAGCTCGTAGATCTCGCTTAAGTAAGAACGGATGGTATTAAAGGTCCTGATGGACGATCTCATGCTCTCTTCGGTGATTACAAGGTCGAAGTAAGATTCCAGATCTCTTTTGAACCTCTGCAGCACGTCGATCAGATACTTCCTTGCGTTCTCGCCTGTGAGCTTGACCGGGAGCACCACGTCGGCAAAGAAGCCGTGGCTGGTATTGAGACGCCAGATATCGGAGAGCCGCTGGATGGAATCGCAGGTGTGGGGAAAGACGGTGCCGTCGAGATAGTCGAGCCTGCCTGTCAACGACTCGGCGAGCGCTCCGCGCACGAGCGAGCAGCAATAGGCCTGCAGGTGCCTGTCAGCGATCCCGGAGTCGCCCCCGGTGCCGAAGAGCCGTATGGGATGCAGCCCGGCTGCGTGGATGATCTCCTCGGGCGCGTAGGAACAGTAGTACCCGATCACGGACCGTCCCGACGCCCTGATCCTCCGGGCATATGCGCCTGGATCGGCGGCGACCTCGATGAATTCGTTCAGTATGTCCATGTAAGATCCTCCGTACTGATATGGAACAACAGATAAAGAGCCGGATCATGCCTTCAGACAGGCACTTCGCCGACACACCTCGGATTGCATCTCCCCGGCAGGTCCGTGGAAAATCCGCCATAGCGGCATCAGGACACCTCCCGGTCGAACCGGGATGATTATATCAGCACGCAGCTGTTCCTTTCAACGGAAAAACAGCTTAGAATAACTTATAGTAATATGATATGCTATTGTCATAGAATGCTTCCAGGGAGGGCGCTATGAAGAAGATTTCGGTCCCATCCAGGCTCTGGTATGAGAACAATGAGCGCGAGCTCTCTTTTCCGGAACAGTGGGAGGTCAACAACCTCACCTCTCCAGGGTTCGAAAAGCCCGGTCTGAGCCCTGAAGAAATCAGGGCGAAGGTGGAGCAACCAATCGAAGGCCCTCCCCTCGAAGAGCTCGCAAAGGGGAAGAAGCAGGCCGTGATCGTGTTCGACGACATGACAAGGCCCACCCCGGTAAAAGACGTAGCGCCGTTCGTTCTCGAGGCCCTTCACCGCGCCGGGCTTGAGAAAAACCAGATCAGATTTCTCTGGTCCCTGGGCTCGCACGGGGCCTACGACATGATCAATGCCCGCAAGAAGCTCGGGGACGAGATTGTCGAGAACTACGCGGTATACAACCACGATCCGTTCCAGAACACCGTGCGCGTGGGGAGGACCCCCACCGGGGTCGAGCTCTGGTTCAACCGTGAGTTCATGGAGTGTGACCTCAAGATCGGCATCGGCTGCATCACGGCCCACGTGCACGTCGGCTTTGGCGGGGGCGCCAAGATCATCCTGCCGGGCGTGGCAGGGATCGAAACCATCAATCAGTTCCACAACCAGCTCTTCCGCGACCCGGGCAGAACGGGCCTGGGGAACTTCGACAACAACATCATGCGGGCCGAATGTGATGCCGCAGGCGAGATGGCCGGGCTTAATTTCAAGATCGACTGCCTGATCAATCGCCGGGGCCAGATCGTGAATCTCTATGCCGGGCCGTTCAAGGCCACCCACCAGGCGGGCGCGGACGAAGGCAAGGACCACTACGGCATCCCCTTTTCCAGCGGCTATGATATCGTGGTGTGCAATGCCTACGGCAAGGCCAATGAGTCCGCCATCGCCCTGCTGCTTGCCCTCACGACCTTGAAGCCGGGCGGACAGGGCACCGCGGTGCTCATCTGCGACGCACCCGAGGGCCAGGTGCCCCACTACGTCATGCGCTCATGGGGAAGCGGCTATGGCGGCAGGCACTATGCCCACAGGAACCCGGGGTTCATCCCCATGCTCATGAAGAGGCTCATCGTGCTCAACCCTTTGCCCGACCGGACGAGCCTGGACCTCATCTGCCACAACGACGACGCCGTTGTGGTCAAGACCTGGGACGAGGTGATCTCGCTGCTCAAGCAGGACTATCCAAATGAGGCGCGGGTCGCCGTGGTCCAGGACGGCACCATGCAATACATGAAGCCGCCTGCCTGAAAAACAGGTCCCCCTTCTCAATAGCGGATTTTCTGCTATAAAGATGTAAGAGCGGTGCGCCCGAGTGCGGTCCTCCAGGCCCTTTTCAAGGAGAGCACGCATCATCACGGGCACGGCCATATGCTTACAAATGCCTGTCCGCCGCTTCTCATGGAAGAGGAGAGCACATCATGAGCAGAAAGAAGGACGGTACGCCCATGCCGTGGGAAAACCGGGTTGTCACCCCGCAGGAGGCATTGCGCCACATCGAACCCGGAATGAAGATCTTTCTTGGCACCGGCGTTGCCGAGCCCCGGACCCTGGTGAAGCACCTGATGGCATCGGACGAGCCCAATCTCCAGGACCTTGAGCTGATCCAGCTCGTGAGCCTGGGCGACGTGATCACCATGAAGGAGCTCCAGACCCAGAAGTTCAGGCTCAAGACCTTCTTCTCGGGCTGGGTGGCGAGCGAGGCCATCACTCAGGGATACGTCGACATGATACCGAGCCGGTTCGCGCGGATCCCGGCCCTCATCGAGTCCCGCATGTTGCCCATCGATGCGGCGTTCATCCAGATCACGCCTCCCAACGAGGCGGGCTATTGCAGCCTGGGTATGGCAGTCGATACCGCGCGCTATGCCATGGATCAGGCATCGCTCGTGATCGGCGAGATCAACCGCGATGTGCCGTTCATCTTCGGCGACACCTTTGTGCAGGTCTCCGAGTTCGACTTCCTGGTCCGCTCTCAGGACCCGCCCATCTACTTCAAGAGATGGCCGGTGGATGAGGTGTTCGACCAGGTGGGCGCAAACGTCGCCTCGGTCATCGAAGACGGGAGCTGCCTGAGTTTCTCTATCGGTCCCCTCTACGAGGCCCTGGCGCGTCACCTGGTCCAGAAGCGCAACTTGGGCATCCACTCGCCCTTTTTCACAGACGCCCTCATGGACCTGGTCAGGAGCGGTGCGGTATCGAACCGCAACAAGCGGGTCTACCGCGGGAAGTCGCTCACTTCCTATGCCTTCGGCACAAAGGAGCTCATGGCCTGGCTCGACCGCAACCCCTTGGTGGATTTCCAGGGAATCGACACCGTGTTCAATCCGGTCCAGATCGGCACGAACCCGCGGTTCATCGCGGTCATCCCGGCCCGGAAGGTCGACCTCTCGGGGCGGGTCGCCATGCACATCGGCAAAGGCAACGTGGCCACCACACCGGGCGAGGTGGCCGATTTCGTCAATGGCGCCGAGCTTTCTGAGCGGGGCAGCACCATCTTCGCCCTGCCCAGCCGGAACCTCAAAGGCAGGCCCAACATCGTCCTTTCCGTAGAAGACCTGCCCAACCAGCTCAGCCTGCAGGAGTCCGTGGACATGATTGTCACCGAATACGGCGTGGCCAATATGCGGGGCCGGACCGTGCGCGAAAGGGCCCAGTTTCTCATTGATATCGCCCATCCCGAGGACCGGAAAAAGCTATTCGAGCAGGCCAAGGAAAGGAAGATCCTTTACCCCGACCAGATCTACCTGCCGGAATCCGCCCGCCTCTATCCCTCGGACATCGCCACCAGGCACACATTCAAGGGAGATGTCGAGGTCCGGTTCCGCGCCATCAAGCCTTCCGACGAAGAGGAGATGCGCAGGCTTTTCTACCGGTTCTCTGACAGGACGGTGTATTATCGCTATTTCAGCCCCATCAAGGTCATGCCCCATGCAAAGATGCAGCAGTACGTGAACATCGACTACATCAATACACTCTCCATCGTAGGCCTGACAGGCCCTCCTGAAGAAGAGCACATCATAGCCGAGGCCCGTTTTGTCAAAGACCGGAAGAAGCCCTGCGGGGATGTAGCCTTTGTGGTGGAGGAGCAGTATCAGGGCATCGGGATCGCCACCTATCTCTACGAGATGCTCGTGACCCTTGCCAGGGAGCGCGGCCTCCAAGGTTTCACGGCAGACGTGCTGGCGAGCAACAAGGCCATGATGAAGGTGTTTGAAAAGGGCAGATATCCGGTCCGGGCAACCCTTTCTGAAGGGGCCTACGAGCTCGTCATCACGTTCTGAAGAGCGTCAGAGCTGCTCGATTGTGCTCAGCCGCTCTTCGAACTCGGCGTTGATCCGGTCGAACTCATGGGTGAGTGCTTCGAGTTCCGTGAACAATGACTCGATCTCCTGCTCGCAGACGTGAATCTCCATGGAGATCTCGGATATCCTCTTCCCGTCCCGGGCAAGGGTGGCCTCCTGCATGGCGGCGTGGAGCGTTTTCAGCTTCTTATCGCGGGTGTCGATAGCATTCTCCACCCGGGAGATCTCCTTTTCCAGCGGTCCGAGCATCCGGGAGCGCTCGGTGATGACCCCTGCGCGCCTCTTGCGGAGCTCCTTCTTGTCGAGCTTCTCGCCGTTGTCACGCTCGGGCTTTGCCTTTTTCGCCGATAAGGGGGTCACTTCTTCATCTCCCCATCCGCCCTTTTCGAGAAAGCGCTGATACCCTCCCTCGAACACCTCGATCGAGCCGTTCTTGAATATGATGAGCCGCTCGGCAAGGGCGTGAAGGAACATCTCGTTGTGGGTGACCATGACCACGGCCCCCTCGAAGCTGTCCAGGGCCGCGAGCAGGGCATCGCTCGACTCCATGTCGAGGTGGTTCGTGGGCTCGTCCAGAAGCAAAAGATTCACGGGGGTCGCCAGGAGTTTGCCCAGCATCACCCTGCTCTTTTCACCGCCCGAGAGCACCTCGATCTTCTTCAATGCATAGTCACCCTCGAACAACATGGCCCCGCAGATGTCCCTGGCCTTCTGGCGGTCGATGTCGCTGTAGCTTACGATGATCTCTTCCTCCACAGTCCTCGTGTCAACGAGACTCGACACGTTGGTCTGCTCGAACACACCAAGGACGGTCTTGGGGTTCCGGGTGATCTCGCCGGAGCGAGGGGCGAGGGTGCCTGCCAGCAGCTTGAGCAGTGTGGTCTTGCCCTTGCCGTTGGGGCCGATGATGCACACCTTCTCGCCCGGCCGCAGGGTGATGGTGAAATCCCTGATGAGCTCTGTAGAGGGGTCGTAGGAAAAATTCAGATCCTGGGCGGCGAGCACGTACTTTCCGACAAAGGGCTCATAGCGGAAAGAGAAGTCCAGGGTCTTGATCTTCTCCAGCTTGTCCTTCTTCTCCATCTTCTCCAGGGTCCTGATCCGCGACTGGACCAGGCCCACCAGGCGGGCCTTTGCCCTGAACTGGGAGATGAAGGCCTCCACCTCTTTGCGCTTGCGCTCGTCGTTGATGCGGGTCTTCTCGTACACCTCCTCATCCTGGGCGATCTGGGCATAGTATTTCTCCGTATCGCCCTGGATCTTCCGGATCTTTCTCCGGTGAATCCCCATGGTATGGGTCACGATCCTGTCCATGAAGGTCCTGTCGTGGGTGATGAGCAGGAGCTCGTGGGGCCACGAGATCAGAAAGCGCTCGATCCACCTGATCGAGGTGATGTCGAGGTAGTTGGTAGGCTCGTCCAGGAGCAGGAGATCGGGCTCGGAGACGAGCACCTTGGCCAGGTTCAGTCTCACCTGGTAGCCGCCCGAGAACTCGTAGGGGCTCCGCTGCATGTCCTGCTGGGAAAACCCGAGGCCGGCGAGCACCTTCTCCACCTTCCAGTGCTGTCCCTTCTGCGACTCGGGCAGCCCCTTCATTCCCTCGCCGAGCACGGTGTCTTCGGTGAAGTCAAGATGCTGCCTCACATAGCCCATGCGATAGCCTTTCGGGATCACGATCTGACCCGCATCGGGCGTTTCCTCGCCCACGATCATCCGCAGAAGCGTGGTTTTGCCGTGCCCGTTCCTGCCGACCAGCCCCACCCGCTCTCTGGGATTGATCTTGAAGCTGACATCATCGAAGAGCGTCTGCCGGGCATAGCTCTTGGAGAGATTCTCTGCGCTTATCATGGCGATACCATATAACAGTGGATGGCTCAGTCAAGTTCAATCCTGCTTTTTCAGCGGCCCGGTCTCGGGGGAATCCTTCTGATAAATCGGCTTATATCCGAAGATCCATAGCATCGGTTCAACGGTGCTCCCCGGTCTCCCCTCACCTCAGCGCGACCCGCAGCAGGGGCCAGAGCCGGTCCATTTGCTTTGGCTCGTGGATGAGGCCGAAGATCCCGGCTCGCAGGGTGGAATAGATCAAGTTGTGCCTGTACAGATCGCGCATGGGGGGAGAGCCCTGTATGCTCTGCTCGAGCTTCTTTGTCGTCTCCGCGGTCCATGCACCCGACTGCAGTGCCCCGGCGCCAAGCCTTCCCGCGGTATAACCCATGAGAAAGGAGGTCCTGATCCCGCTTCCTCCCCGAGACTGGACGTGCCCCAGCACATCGCCGGCCATGACGAGCCTGTCTTCGGGGCAGCACATAGAGATCATCCTGCCCATGGGGATCGTGGTTTTGAGCGAATAGAAGGGTGTGGTCCCTTTAATCCTTTCTCCGAATACACGATGGGCTTGGATGAATTCCTCGAACGAGATGGTGCGGGGTTTGCGGCCCCGGGCATAACCCATGAAGATGATCTCGGCCTCGCCCTTTGCACGGGGAAAGATAGTAGCGATGGTCAGGGAGTCGCCGTGGACGTGGAAGTGGTATTCGAACCGGTCGGCCGGGCCGGTGTATCCCCGCACGAGCTGCTTGGAAATGGGCATGTCCATGCCCGTGCGGTCGATGCCCAGGATCCGGGATGAGGGGTCTTCGCACCCGCCGCAGGAGAAGACCGCCTTTGCCTTGAGCTCCTCTTCCATGAAGCCGCTCACCATGGCCCTCACTCCTGCAATCCGGCCCTCTTCCCGGATAAAGCCCACCACGGTGGAGGCGGGCAGGACCCTCGCTCCCGCATCTTCGGCCGTATGCGCCATGGCCTGGATGAAATCAGGCCAGGAGATGATGAGGTTGGGGTTGCTGATGGTGCGGTCTACCCGACTTAAGCCGGTGTGGGAGAAGTATGATCTTTTGTTGATCCGGCGGATAGTCTGTTTCTCGAAGAACCCTCCTCCCAACAATGCATCCATCTCGCGGTCGAAGCGGATGGTCTCCCCTCTTCTCTTCGCTCCGATCCTGTCCTGCATCTCGAGGACGGCCACATCCACCCCATGCCGGGCAAGGGCCAGTGCGGTGCCGAGCCCTGCGGGGCCTGCGCCGATCACCAGTGCATCGGCAAAGAATTTTCCCCCCATCTCTCCCTCCTCATGTCATTTGTCCGCGCATGTACTCCTCTCTCGTGCAGGTCTTTTTCAGGAGCTTGCGGAAGTCCTTGAGTTCGGTGGCCCTGATGAAGTGATCAAGGTCTTCGTACTCATCCCCCAGCGGCAGAAAGGCGGCCTGCATGCCCCGCGACTCAACGAGGTCGGCGGATTTCAGCATCAGATCCTTCCTTTCTCTGCCGCTGCCCAGGCAGAGGATGCACCTCCTGGTCCCGTACGATGCGATGGTGTCGCATTGGCCCGCGCTCAGGCCCGATTTGCCGACGCCCGCCACAGGAATGAGGCCGATCCGGTCTACCAGGAGCGCGTCGAGGAACCCTTCCACCACGAGCAGGTCCTCGCTGCCCCGGTGTTTGTACAGGAGAAAAGGAGAATCTCTGAGAATGGACAGGTCGGTCAGCGCCCGGTAGGCCTCCGGCCCCTTTTTCGTAACGTCCCTTCCGATCATCCCCATGAGCCTGCCCGCAGTGTCTCGGTAGGGGATGGTAAGCCTGAACTCTTCGGCATCGCGCGACCATACGGCATCCAGCACCTTGTCGAGGAATTCGTCGGTCAGCCCCTGAGACACGAGGTATTCCCGGGTCTGTAGGTAGCCGGGATAGAAGCCGAACGAGGAGCCCTCAACCTCCCCCATGGCATATCTCCGGTTGTACAGGTAGAAGAGCTCCCTTTCACCGGCAGGCGAATAGAGGCTGGTGGTGAAGAAGCCAGCCATGAGCTCGAGCAGGATGGTCCGGCTCAGCTCGTCGTCCCATGCATTCTTGTCATAGGCGACCGGATCGATCCCAGCCTCCCCGGCCAGCAGCCGGAGCGCTCCGAAGAAATCCATTCCCGTCTTGAGCTGGAGATAGCCGAGCCAGTCTCCCCGCGCGCCGCACACAAAGCAGAAATACTCCGGCCTGTCCGGGTAGATGATAAAGGTGGGGTGCTCGTCTTCATGGAAGGGGCAGCGGGCGATAAGGCTGTCACCCTTTTCCTGAAGCCCTTCCAAGTCCTGAAAGAGTTTTTTCTGATACTGTCTGCTCAGCAGGGTGCCGTATATGCGCTCGATATCTCGGATCATCCGGAGAGCTCCTCGCCCTGTAGTATGAACATCCTGTTTTTTTAACGGTATTCACACTAATTTGCAATGGGGGAGTGGCGCGATGCACGTGTGCTATAAAGATGTTTGACGGCATTGCCGGCTCAAGGGATGCGCTCAGGCCGCCATGCCCCTGATCTTGAAGAAATTGCTGATCGTCCGGTCCTTGTCTTCCCACATCCTGTTCAGCCATTCCTGGAAGTGCTCCTGGTAGCGGGGGTCGTTGCTGTAGTCGCCCAGAAGGTCCGGGGTGATGGGGATCGTCTCGACCCGGACGACCACTTCGGCCTGAGAGCTGCAGAGAAACTGCCAGAAGGTCTGCACGCCTTTGGGATAGATGATCGTCGTGTTGAGGATATGGTGCAGGTGCTGTCCCATGGCGGAGAGGACAAAGGATATGCCGCCCGCCCTGGGCTTGAGCAGATGGACAAAGGGCGAACCCTGGGTCTTGTGCTTGGCCGGGGTGAACCTGGTCCCTTCGACAAAGTTCATGACCGCTATCGGCATCCTGCTGAAGCGCTCGCACGCCTTTTTTGTGATCTCGAGGTCCTTTCCGCGCATGTGGGGGTTTTTTTCGAGATACTCCTTGGAGTAGCGCTTCATGAAAGGGAACTCCAGTGCCCACCAGGCGAGCCCCATGATCGGGACCCAGATGAGCTCCTTCTTGAGAAAGAACTTGAGCATGGGGATCTTCCGGTGAAACACCTTCTGGAGGATCAGGATATCGACCCATGACTGATGGTTTGACACCACCAGATACCACCCCTTTGCATCCAGGCCTTCGATGCCGCTCACGTCCCACCTGATCCTTTTGGTCAGGGCTATGTTCATATTGTTGAAGGCGATCCAGCGGGTCGCGATAGCGTTCAGAACAGCGTTGCACCAGTCCTGCCAGGCACGGACCGGAACGAGGAACTTGCATGCCGCCAGGGGGAAGAGGAAGGTCCCCCAGAAAAGGGTGTTTACGACAAAGAGCAGAAACGAGAGACTGCCGATAAAAACAGGCGGCATGAGCGAGAGAATCCTTCCGTGCGCGGCACGGAACCTTTCGGAAAGAGTCGGTGTATTCATACACATCCTTATAAGAAAAATATAATTCCGGCATGCCCTCGCTCAACCCGGCAGCAAATAACTTAACTCGGCTTGAGGGCTAAGGCCGGTAATACATGAGAAATGTATACCATGCCCTGCCTTGGGATGAATGTAAAAGCTGTGCAAAATGCCGCATACAGGAAGGGTCAAGATAAAAAAAGGGGCTGCCCCTTTCACAAGGCAGCCCCTTTTTCATGTTAGTTCCAGACAATCAGCCCGATCAGTCGCAGAGCTCGAAGACCGCTGCCGCACCCATGCCGCCGCCGATGCACATGGACTCGACACCGTACTTCACGCCGCGCTCTCTCATCCCGTTCGTGAGCTGAGCGCAAAGCTTGGCGCCGGTGCATCCGAGCGGATGGCCAAGGGCGATGGCGCCGCCGTTGACATTGATGATCCGCTTGTCGCTGTCAGACACCCACAGCTCTTTCTTTTCATAGAGTCCGAGCTGCTGGAACGAGTAGATGCACTGGGATGCGAATGCCTCGTTGACTTCCCACAGGCCGATATCCTCGACCTTCAGGCCGGCCATCTTCAGGGCCTTGGGGATCGCGTAGGCGGGGCCTACGCCCATCTCGTCCGCCCGGCAGCCTGCAGTGGTGTAGACCACGAGCTTGGCCAGGGGCTTCACGCCGAACTTCTTCACGGCCTCGCCGCTCATGATCAGCGAGCAGGCGGCGCCGTCAGTGGTCTGGGAGGAGTTGCCCGCCGTGACCGAACCCATTGCCGCAAAGGCCGGTCTCAGCTTGGCGAGTCCTTCTATGGTGGTTGGCCGAACACCGTCGTCGAAGTCCTGGATAAAGGTTTCTTTCACGGTGATGCCGTCCTTTTCTACAAACCGCACGGCCTCGGTGGGGACGATCTCTTTGAACTTCCCTGCCTTCTGTGCCTGAGCTGCCTTGGCCTGGGAGTGGAATCCCCACTCGTCCTGCATCTCGCGTGTGATCTTGTAGCGATTGGCCACGTTTTCTGCGGTCATGCCCATGGACATGTAGACTTCAGGGCTCTTCAATGCCTGCTCCGGATGAGGCCGGGGAAGGTTGCCGCCCATGGGAACGATTGACATCGACTCCAGGCCGGCGCCGATGGCGACGTCGCAGTAGCCTGCCATGATCCTCATGGCCTGCAGCGCGATCGCCTCAAGGCCCGAGGCGCAGAACCGGTTGACGGTTGCGCCGCAGGTGCTGTCCGGGAACTCCGCGATCTGGGCGATGACGCGGCCGATGTTCAGGCCCTGCTCAGCCTCGGGGAATGCACATCCTACCAGAATATCCTCTACGTCTTTTTTCTCGACACCGGGCGTCCTCTCCATCAGACCGTTCAGAGCGCTCTTCAAGAGGTCTTCAGGCCGAGTGAATGCAAAGGCTCCTTTCCCCCTTCTGCAACCCGGGGTCCTTACCGAAGTAACGATATACGCTTCTCTCATTGGTATTCCTCCTGTTTTCTACAGTCCATCACTACAAGAATAACGGTTTGCCGGTCTTCATGATATTCTCGGCCATCTTCTGGGTGTTCTCCGTCTTCCACAGGTCGACAAAGGCCTCACGCTCGAGCTTCATGAGGTGCTCTTCGGTCACTGCGGTGCCGGAAGGAACATCGCCGCCGGACATGCAGACCGCGATCTTCTTCGCGATGAACTCCATGTGAGGTGTAATGTATCCGCCGCCTCTCATGTTCTGCATCTCGGCCCACACCATGCCGACCGCTTCGCGGCCCAGCACTGGGATCTTGGTCTTCAGGGGCGGTGCATAACCGTCATCGACCATCTTGAGTACCTCTTTCTTGGCCTCGCCGATGAGGTTGTCCTTGTTCATGACGATGCGGTCGGTGGCTCTCAGGAAGCCTTTGTTGCGTGCGTCTGCAGCCGAGTTGGAGACCTTGGCCTGCGCGACGTTCATGAATGCGGGCAGGAAGAATGCCGCCAGATCGGTGATCTTTGCCGCCTCAGGCTTGGACTCGACATAGCGCCGCCAGAGGTTGATCATTCCGCAGCCGCCGGGTACCAGGCCCGCGCCGATCTCGACCAGACCCATGAAGAGGTCACTGTTGGCGACTATCCTGTCGGCAGCGAGACAGACCTCGCAGCCTCCTCCCAGGGTGAGGCCGAACGGAGCCGCAACCACGGGGTACCGGCTGTAGCGGGTATTCATGATCCCCACATGGACCAGTCTGATGAATGAATCGATCTCGCTGAAATTGCCTGCCTTGGCGAGGCTCAGCATGTAAGCGAGGTCTCCGCCGGCGGAGAATGCCGGAGGCATGCCGCCCGCCTGGTTGCCGATGACCATGCCCACGCCGTTCTTGTCGACGTATTCACCGGCCTTCTGCATGAATTCCACCATCTCCTTGTTGATGGCATTCATCTTGGAGTGGAACTCGAGGCAGAACACGTCGTCGCCGATGTCGATGAGCGAGCAGGAAGGCGTGGTCAGAACGACCTTGTTCTCTGCCTTGAAGGTGTCGAGGTTCAGGGCCTTGGGGCTGGTCTTTACTTCCTTGTAGGAGCCGGATGCAAAGTCGAAGTAGAACTTCTTGCCCTTCTCGATCTTGTAGAAAGAGGTGGCGCCGGATGCGAGCATCTTCTTGACGTTCTCCGGGACCTTCATCCCGTCTTTCTCCATCTTCTCGACCGACTCTTTCACCCCGATGGCATCCCAGCTCTCGAAGGGACCCATTGCAAAGTTATAGCCCCACTTCATGGCATTGTCGATCTCGACCACGGTGTCGGAGATCTCAGGGATGCGGTTCGCAGCATAGATGAACCCGCCCGCAGCGACCTTCCATGCAAACTTGGCGGCCTTGTCGTCGCCATAGAGAAGGGCCTTCATCTTCTCGGGCAGGGTCGCAGCCTTCTTTGCTGCTGCGAGGCTCGGATAGTCTGCCTTGCCGTATTCGACATATTCGCCGGTCTTGTGGTCGATGACCTTGCGCACCTTCTTCCAGTCGGGCGTGATCTCGGTCTTGTAGAAGCCGGCCTTGGTCTTGTTGCCGAGCAGCTTCTTCTCGACCATGGTTTTCACAAACTCGGGAACCTTGAAAACCTCGCGCTCTTCGTCGTTCGGGCACATGTCATAGGTGTTCTGCGACACGTGGGTCATGGTGTCGAGGCCGACCAGGTCGGAGGTTTTGAAGATGGCGGTCTTGGGACGGCCCATGGGCGGTCCAAACAGCTCATCAACCTCGGGGATGGTGAGCCCTTCCTCGAGCATGACCTGCATAGTCTTGCCGATGCCGTGGATGCCGATCCGGTTGCCGATGAAGTTCGGCGTGTCCTTGGCCCACACGATGCCCTTGCCCAGCATCCGCTCGCCGAAGTCGGCCACGAAATCCAGTACTTCCTTCTTCGTGGCTTCGCCCGGGATGATCTCGAGCAGGTGCATGTAGCGCACCGGGTTGAAGAAGTGGGTGCCCAGGAAGTGCTCCTTGAACTCCTTGCTGCAGCCCTCTGACATGGCTTTGAGCGGGATGCCCGAGGTGTTGGAAGAAACGATGGTGTTCGGTGAGCGGATGGCATCGATGCGCTTGAAGAGATCGTTCTTGATCTTCAGGTTCTCTACCACGACCTCCACGATCCAGTCGCACTCTTTGAGCTTGTCGAAGTCATCCTCCAGGTTTCCGGTGCTGATGCGGGCAGCGTCCGCCTTTGAGAAGAAGAGCGGCGGCTTTGCCTTCATGGCGGCTTCCAGACCGGCCGTGACGATCCGGTTCCTGGCTTTGGGATCCTTCTTCTCCTCATCTTTCAGGTCGAAGGGCACGATGTCCAACAGCAGTACGTCGACACCCGCGCCTGCCATGAGGGCGGCTATGCCTCCCCCCATGATACCAGACCCGATAACCGCGGCCTTTTTGATTTTCCTGACCATTACTACCTCCTCCGTATATGGGTTATTTAAGGTAACTTCGCCAGCATGAATCGCCATTCAGTTTATCAGGTTGACCTGTCGAAGTCAATAAATTGATGGGAGTAGAAAAAGAAAATACTGAAAGGGGATGTTCCGCATACGGCAGAAAAAGGCTCCAGCTTTTCATTGCCCGGACATGGTGAGCAGTGCAGGGAATGCATGCCGCCAGCCTGAAAGAGATTATTCAGTTGTGTAAGATATGAACATACCCCATGAATTTTCACCTTTTTCTTCCATTGCAGGCAAAGGTTCTTTGGAGTATGTTCTGATGCTTGATGAGAACGATTGCTGTCGCTTCTGAGGAAAATCACGTATGGACGGACAAGGCATGAAAAAGCGACGGGCCTGCGCAGGAAAATCAGCGCCGCGGCCGGCCCGCAGGAAGGAGCCCGACGGCAAACCCTGCCTGGGCGATGACTACGAGCTCCTGGACAGCGGCGGCGGAAGAAAGTATGAACGGTTCGGACCGTACCGGCTCATCCGGCCCAGCGCCCAGGCCATCTGGCGGCCCCAGAAGGACACGTCCTGGTGGGACGAGGCCGATGCCTCTTTTGACCGGAGACGGGGAAACCAGTGGCGTCTGAAGAGGCCTTTGCCCGAGGAATGGTCGATCACGGTCTGCGGCATGCGCTTCAGGCTCTCACCCACGGATTTCGGGCACCTGGGCATCTTTCCCGAGCAGCGGGACCTCTGGGGCTGGATCACCTCCATGGTGGAGAAGGCCCAATCTGAGGAGCGCACCCAGCCGGTGTCCGTGCTCAATCTCTTCGCCTATTCGGGCGGGGCCACCATGGCCGCCGCCAGGGCAGGGGCGAGGGTCTGCCACGTGGATGCATCCAGGGGCATGGTGAAATGGGCACGCGAGAACACCTCGCTCAACGGCCTCGATCAGGCGCCCATTCAGTGGGTTGTGGAGGATGTGAACAAATTCCTCGATCGTGAGATCAGACGAGGCAAGCATTACGATGCCATCATTCTGGACCCTCCGACCTTCGGCCACGGAAGGCGTAGCGAGATCTACAAGATCGACCGGGAGCTGGCATCCACCCTGGAGAAATGCTGGGCCCTCATGTCGGAAGACCCCTGCTTTCTCCTGCTCACATCGCACACCCCTTCCCTTACCCCTGTTGCGCTGGCCAATTTCTTGAGGGTGGTGAGCAGGTCTTTCCGCAATTCCTGCATCGAAGAGGGAGAAATGCTGCTGACCGGATCGCCCGATGTGCTCCCCGTGCCCAGCGGCACCTATGCACGGTGGTTTCCCGGACCGTGCCGGGAGAGCGGCCGGTGAACCTCCCGGATGCAGCACCCTGCCTGGAGGTGCTCTATGAAGACAATCACCTCCTCGCCCTCAACAAGCCGTACGGCCTCCTGACCCAGCCGGCCGGCGGCTCCCGCGACAGCCTGGAAGACCGCGCCAGGGCGATGATCAGTAAAACCAGGCACAAGCCCGGCAATGTGTTCCTCCACGCGGTGCACCGGCTCGACAAGGTGGCGAGCGGTATCACCCTCTTTTCGCTCACGGGGAAATCCCTGAGCCGGATGAACGAGCTGATGCGCAGGCAGGAAATAAAGAGAATATACCATGCCGTGTTCACCGGGAACCTTCCTCGTGATCAGGGAACACTCGAGCACTTTCTCAGGCACTCACGGCTCAAATCAGTCCCCGTCGACAGATCTCACCCGGGCGCAAAGAGAGCCGTACTCGAATACCGGGTCATCGCCCGCTCGGGCAGGCTCACCCTGGCGGAGATCACGCTCGAAACAGGCAGGTATCATCAGATCAGGGCCCAGCTCGCGGCCTCGGGTTGTCCGATCGCGGGAGACAGTGTCTATGGAAGCGCAGAAGGGTATGCAGCGGGCGGAATAGCGCTGCACCACCGGAGAATGGAGTTTCTCCACCCGGTGAGGAAAGAGCGCCTGATCATAGAGGCCCTCTATCCCGATCCCTGGCCCCTGTTTCCGGCCGGCGGCGATACGCGTCAGTACCCTCCACAGTGATCCGCAAGGAGGCCTTAAGACCTTAAGGTATTATTATTTTTCAGCACCTGACGATAATAAGGGGTGTATGCACCCGGGGGCGAACTCAAGAGATTCCATGACAGTCCAGAAGCTGGATGGGGCCGGCGTTATCACTGCTCCGAGACGGAAACGGACGGGTACACCTGATGTATTATAAGGAAATTCCCTATCCCATTGTCCGCGAGGGACAACACTGCCCCGTGGACCTCTATGTGAAGATCAGGAACGACTACCGGCTCTTTGCAGCCAAGGGCGCGCTGATCACCCGCGAGCACTGCCGGATTTTTTCCCGTGGCAATACCACCTTCTACATCTGCTCGTCGGACAGCGAAAGCGCAGAGGAGTTCCTGAAATCACTGCTTACCGACCTGGTCACCGATCCGCATCTGGAGCCCGAGGCAAAGGCGGACATCATCTATTCGAGCTCCATGAGATCCATCAGGCAGGTTTTTCAGGGGCTCAACCACAAGACCCTCAGAGAGATCGAGAAGACCTCTGAATTCGTGGTCAAGCTCATTCTTTCAGACAAGCGGGTCATGAACGAGCTCGTCAAGGTTAAGAGCCATGCCCATTTCACCTATCAGCACTCGGTGAAGGTGGGGATATTCGGCACTTGCCTGGCCGTACACCTCTTCGGTGAAGGAAACGGAGACCACAACCTTCAAGCCCTGAGCACCGCCCTGTTTCTCCACGACATCGGCATGACCAGGGTCCCCCGCAAGATCCTGGAGAAGAGAGAGCCCTTGAGCGACATGGAGCACCAGATCGTCATGAAGCACACCGTCTGGGGTCACGACAGGCTCATGAACGCCAACTATCTCACAAGCCAGGCGGCATCGGTCGTGCTCTTCCACCATGAACGGTGCAACGGCAAGGGGTACCCCTTCGGGAAAACCCGGGAGGATATTCCCCTGTACGCACGGATTTGCGCAATAGCCGATACCTTTGAGACCCTCACCTCATCGGTGTCGTCGAGCAGTCCCATGACCCCCTTCGAGGCACTGACTGTCATGCAGCGGGACATGGCGGGCGCCTTCGACAACCGGCTTTTCCGGGCCTTTGTAGAGATGCTGGGCTCCTGTTGATTCAGTCACTGTCAAACCGGACGAACACCCCCTCCGGGGTTCTTCTGATAGCGGCAAGTCTGATCCTCCTGTGGTTTTTTCAAAACATATAGAAAGATAATCAAAGCATGAGAAAGCATGGGAAAGCATGCGCAGGATTCAAGAGCACCATCGGCATATCCTGGCACGGTCAAAAGCTGACTGGAACGGTGCAAAACCCTCATTGTGTTTTTCTGCAGAAGGAATAAGAAGACCCTCACAGCAAAGATATTTTTTGAAAAAACAGGGGGTTTGAGAATATGAGGGGGATCTTTACAAAAGCAGTGGCAGTTTCTGTGCTGGTGTTGCTGGTTTTCTCTGCCGGGTGCGCAAAATACTTCACCGGCACCGGCGCTACGGACGGATCTGCCGGGCAGCAGACGATGAGCATGCCTGCCGGCGGTGAGCAGGTGCCGTCCGGAACCGTTGCAACACTTTTCGACAGCAAGAAAATCTACTTCGAGTTTGACAAGCACGACCTCAATCCCGAAGCGCGGCAACTGCTCACCGAAATCGCCGCCTATCTGAAGGAATATGGCGAGCTGCGGCTCGAGATCGAGGGCCACTGCGACGAACGGGGCACCAGCGAGTACAATCTCGCCCTGGGCGAACGCCGTGCCGGTGCTGCCAGGGATTTTCTCGTCACCATGGGAATCGATGCCTCCAGGATAGACACCATCAGTTATGGCGAGGAAAAACCCGAAGACCCCGGCAAGACGGAGGAGGCCTGGGCCAGAAACAGGAGAGCCCAATTCATCTTCAGTCGCTGAGGAATCGTCCTGATCAACGATGAAAAGGCAAATCGGACTTCTCCGGTGCTGTCTTCTCGGCATAGCAATTATCGGGGTGTTGTTCGGCTTTAGCCCATACATAAGCGCTGATGATTCCGGGGAAAAGTATCTGGTCGAAGCCCTTGACAATATCGGAGAGTTGAGGACCTTTGCATGGGCTGTCCATCAGAGCATGATCCGGGACATTCTCAGTGAGAGCGGGCCGTTTACGATCTTCGCTCCGAATGAAGAGGCATTTCTGAACCTGCCCGCCGAATCGATCACGATGTTGTTCAGCCCGGACGACCGCGATGCCTTGGAAGGCCTGCTCGCCTGCCATGTTGCGCCCGATATGGTGCTGAGCTCGAGTGTGATGCACGAATCCGTCACCACCGCCCTCAACGACGAGGTCTTACGCCTCGTCCGAAAGAACGGCTCTGTATATGTGCGCAACGCGCGGATCGTGAAGCCGGATATCAGGTGCAAGAACGGGGTGATTCACATCATCGATCAAGTGATACTCAACGGTGAGTAACCTCACCGAAAACACAAAGAAAGAGGGTAGCATATGAAAAACATCATCACAGGAAAACGTGGAGGTTTCACTGGCATGGGTGTCTTGGCAATCATCGCCGGCTTGGCACTGTGCCTGTCGCTGAGCGCCTGCTCCAAGGCAGAGGAATCGTCTGTGGAGAAGCCGGTGGTGGAAATGATGGATCAGCCCGAAGATACCGCCAGTGCCCCCGCCGCCGGGGAAGAGCTTCCTGCAGCCGATGAGGCCGGTGATGCGGACACGGTCGCTCCCGAAGCCGAAGCAGCGGCCGGCGAATCACCCGCAGCGGAAGCACCGGCTGATGAGTCATCCGCAGCACAGGCTCCTGCAGAAGAGACACCGGCTGCCTCGAGCAACTGACATCTATCCTGCCGGACCAAGCAAAATGCCGGGGGCCTCTCGCCTCCGGCTTTTTTCTTTTCCGGTGATGCGCCCCCGCCGGTCGGGCTTCGAAAGGGGGCATCACCGGTGAATAAAAGGCCTAAGTTCTGGAGAATCTGCCCTTGACAGGGTATGCACTTGAGATCTAAGGTTTTCATGTCAAAGTTCAGGCTGACGCCTTGACGGGAGCTCGGAAAAACCGGGCTGAGAGGGGCCCTTGATCCAAGCATAATGGGAGCTGTGGGCCTGCCCGTGGAACCTGAACCGGATAATGCCGGCGGAGGGATGAAGGCTCATAGGTAAACAAGGCCATCCTCCATCGGGGATGGCATTTTTTCGTTTTGCCTTCCCGAATCCGCCCTTTTTTCAGATCCGCTTCTTCAAAGGCTTGAGGACGTTAGGTTCTGTTTGACGCTGCTGAGCGGAGAGGCTGGGTCGAAGGCTTGTCTTTTAAGGATTCATATCATTGATAGAGTTGCGAGGGATTTATGATGAGACATAGGATCGCACTGCTGTTCGTCTTCCCGATTGCTGTATGTTTCCTGACCGGCTGCACAAAGGATGATGCCGCGAAAGAGGCGCCGGCGGTCACGGTGATGACGCACGACAGCTTCAGCATCAGCACCGGGGTGCTCGACAGGTTCGAGAAGGAGCACGGCATCAAAGTGCGCTTTTTGAAATCGGGCGATGCGGGCGCCGCGCTCAACAAGGCCATTCTTTCAAAGGACCATCCCATGGCCGATATCTTTTACGGGGTGGACAACACCTTCATGAGCAGGGCGCTTGATGCGGATATCTTCGTCCCCTACAGCTCTCCTCTGCTCGCCTCCATAGATAAGTCACTTCTGCTGGACAAGACCAACCGCCTTGTGCCTGTGGACTATGGCGACGTGTGCGTGAACTACGACCGGGCGTGGTTCGAGAAGACCGGGCTTCCCGTGCCCGGGAGCCTGAACGATCTCGCCCGTCCTGAATATGCAGGGCTCCTTGTGGTGGAAAACCCCGCCACATCGTCTCCAGGGCTGGCCTTTCTGCTAGCCACGGTAGGGACCTTCGGGGAGGACGGCTTCATTGAGTACTGGCAGGCCCTGAAGAAAAACCGCGTCCTGGTCACCGACGGGTGGGAGGACGCATACTGGGGCAAGTTCAGCGCAACATCCAAGGGCGGGCGGCCCCTGGTGGTGAGCTACGCGACAAGCCCGGCCGCAGAGGTGTACTTTGCCGAGCAGCCCCCGGAAACGGCCCCCACCGCTGCGATGACAGGCGATGGCACGGCGTTTCGGCAGATCGAGTTCGTTGGCATCCTCAAAGGAACAAAGCAGCCCGAGCTGGCGCGCAAGGCGATCGATTTTCTGCTCGATACACCTTTTCAGCAGGAGATCCCGCTACAGATGTTCATGTTCCCGGCAAACAAAAACGCCCGATTGCCCGAGGTGTTCACCAAGCACGCCCGGCTCGCGAGCAGGCCAGTGATTCTCGACCCCGAGGTCATCGCGAAGAGGCGCGATGCCTGGATACAGGCCTGGACAGAGACCGTGCTCCAGTGAGACCCTCAGGAAGCCGCGCAGCCATTCTCCTGGTCGTCCTTCCCCTTACCTTTCTGGGGGTTTTCTACTTCTACCCCCTCTTCGAGATATTCTCCATGAGCCTCGCGCCCGGCGGCCAGTGGGACCCCGGCGCCATCAGCGCCCTGTTCTCGACCGGCTCTACGCTTAAGGTTCTCTGGTTCACAACCTGGCAGGCCGCGCTGTCAACGGTGTTGACCGTGGCCCTGGCGCTGCCCGCAACCTATGTTTTTGCCCGCTACCGCTTCCCGGGAAAGAGCCTGATCCAGTCGTGCATCGCCGTCCCCTTCGTGCTGCCGTCCGTGGTGGTGGCGGCCGCGTTCAGTGCCCTTCTGGGCGATAAGGGTCTGCTCAACGAATGGCTCATGGGCATCTGGGGGCTTTCCTCACCCCCCATCCGACTCGAACAGAGCCTTGCCTTCATTCTCATGGCCCACGTGTTCTACAACTTCACCGTGGTCTTGAGGATCGTAGGGGGCTTCTGGTCACGGCTGCATCCTGATCTGTCGCACGCGGCACAGGTGCTCGGGGCCTCGCCTTGGAAGGCGTTTTGGAAGGTCACCTTCCCGGTCCTGCGCCCCGGAATCATGGCAGCCTCTCTGCTGGTATTCATCTTCTGCTTCAGCAGCTTCGGTGTGATCCTCATCCTGGGCGGTCCCCGGTATGCCACCATCGAGGTGGCCATCTACCGTCAGGCCGTGCACCTGTTCAACCTGCCCATGGCAGCCGCCCTCTCGCTGCTGCAGATCTGCTTCATGTTCGTTTTTATGTGGGTCTACACAAGACTTCAGAGAAGCGCCTCGGTGCCCTTCACGCCGGAATCGCTCAAAACGACCCAGCGTGACATCGTCACGAACAGGGACCGGATCGTGGTCTGGGGCACGGTTTTTCTCATATTCCTGTTTCTGGGCTCCCCCCTGCTGGCCCTCGTGGTCCGCTCCCTTTCAACGGGTTCGGGGGTTTCGCTGCTCTACTACCGCGCCATCTTCGAAAACATCGGCCAGTCGGTTTTTTATGTCCCGCCTGTAGCTGCCATCGGATATTCGGTGATGTTCGCCCTGGCCGCCCTGGTGATGTCCCTGTGCATCGGATTGCCGGTCGCAATCTTTCTGAGCCGGGACCGCGGACTCGCCACCTCACTGCTCGACCCGCTCTTCATGCTTCCGCTCGCTACCTCCGCGGTCACCCTGGGCTTCGGTTATATCGTTGCGCTGGACGAGCCACCCCTGAACCTGCGCGCCTCGCCGATCATCGTGCCCCTTGCGCACACGCTCGTGGCCTATCCCTTTGTGGTGAGAAGCATCCTTCCCGGTCTGCGGAGCATCCCTGAGCACATCAGGGAGTCGGCTGTGCTCCTGGGTGCGGCCCCGGGCAAGGTGTGGTGGAAGGTGGTTGCGCCCATGGTGAGGAAGTCTCTTGCAGTGGGAGCGATATTCGCCTTTACCGTGAGCATAGGCGAGTTCGGGGCCACGGTCTTTCTCGCCAGGCCCGAGATCCCGACCGTACCGCTTGCCATCTATCGTTTCCTCGGCCAGCCCGGGGCCATGAACTACGGCCAGGCAATGGCCATGAGCACGATCCTCATGCTGGTGACCACGATGGGATTTCTGTTTCTGGAAAAACTGCGCACCGGCTCTGGAGGGGAGTTCTGACATGGCCTTTCTCCAGATCAAAGACGTCTTCAAAACCTTTGGCAACACGCCCGTGCTCCGCGGGGTGAGCCTTGCCATGGAAGAGACTCAAATTCTGTGCATCCTTGGCCCCTCGGGGAGCGGAAAGACCACTCTGCTTCGGATCATAGCCGGCCTCGAGCATCCCGATCAGGGCTCAGTCCTGTTCAAGGGCCGGGATCTGCGCAATACCCGGCCGCACCTGAGGCGATTCGGAATGATGTTTCAGGAGTATGCCCTCTTCCCTCATCTCGATGTGTCGGGCAACATCGCATTCGGGCTGCATATGCTCGGTCTCCCCCGCAGCGAGATAGAGAAGCGGACCGGCGAGATGCTCTCATTGGTGGGATTGCAAGGTTTGAGCAGGAGGAGCGTGAGCGAGCTCTCGGGCGGTGAACGCCAGCGGGTGGCCCTTGCCCGAAGCCTGGCCCCCTACCCCCGCCTTCTGCTGCTTGACGAGCCCCTGGGATCACTCGATCGGGTCTTAAGAGAAAAGCTCCTCCTGGACCTGCGCGAGATCCTCAGACGCATCGGCATGACCACGATCGTGGTCACCCATGACCAGGCCGAGGCCTTTGCCATCGCGGACACGGTTGCGGTCATGTTCAGGGGGAAGATCTCGCAGATGGACGCGCCGGAGAGCCTGTACCGGCATCCGGCAAATCCGGAAATCGCCAGGTTTCTCGGGCTTAACAACCTCGTTCAGGGCCGGGTGAAGAACGAGTCGTCAATTGCCACACCCCTGGGGCTGATGCACGTGCCCGCCCACGGTCATGAAAGAGATGAGGAGGTGACTGTTCTCATCAGGCCCGATGCCGCCGTTATCCTCCCAAGCGATGAACCGGCGCCCCCTGATGCGAACGTGATAGAGGGAATCGCGCACGATTGCCTGTTCAAGGGAAGGAGCTATCACGTGGAGTTCAGGACTTCCCTGAAGCAGGCGCTCTTTTTCGATCTCCCGCAGAACACACCGGCGCCGGCCTCAGGAGACCGGGTGAGGCTGCTCCTCTCTCCCGATGCAATCACTGTTTTGCCCGGACGGATCGATCAATAGACAGAATATCCATGAATTTGGATTGATTCTCCATTGATCGTATCATGAAGGTGATACACGAGTTGCCGAGCAAGGCCGGACTTCAGATGATACCAGCGATTGCCTGACTGCAGATCTCCCGCCATCTGTTGATGTCGGAAACCCGGGTGATGACAACCGCCATGAGCATGGTTTCCTGGTCTACCCGCACCACCTTGCCTTCCACCGTGACCTGTTCGTCCTTGAAGAAGGCGGTGATGTCTTTGCCCACGAGCAAGTATGCCAGCGCAGGGCTGAAGCTCTTGCCCGTATCCAGGGGAGAGTGGAGGACCTTGACGCTGAATCCGCCCAGGCTGACATCTATGGAGGTCACCATGCAGCTGATAGTACTTTGCTCGCGGGGTGATGAATCGTTCTGCCCGAAGAAACCCTCGACCGTCATCTCGATCTGGGCATGCATCTGGACGGGTATTCTCGGGAAGGCTCTCCTCTCCATAGGACTAGCTCCTCCTCAACACCGTCCGGTTGCCGGAAAGGTCCCGGTGCATGATCTCCTGTTTTGGAAACGACCTCATTTCATCCTCCGGCCAAAGCGCCGCCAGGAACATCACATCTTTTCATCGGCATATCGAAAAAGATAGATGAATCAGGCTTTGAATATGAGGGCGCTCGATCCAAGATTGGTCATGCCGGCGGCCGCTATTAAGCGGAATAGGGTCCAGGCCTAACCCCGGCGCCTATGCCATTGACATGGTTGAGCCCACCGCGGACAGGGATATCATCCCCTGCCCGCGGCTAAATATCCATGGCGCGCTATTCCATGCGCACGAGAATCAGGTTTGACCTGGGGTGTGAGATGATGCGCTGGGAATCCAGGAGCTCGGGATAATCCGACACCGGCACGACTACCGGGTCGATGTCGACATCCTGGCTGATGCGCACGACCTCGCAGGTTTTTCCGTTCTGAGAGAAGTCTACAGATGTTCTGAAGCTGATTCCGCCGCCGTCTTTGCCCATCCGCACCCGGAAGCCGTTTGGGGGGAGCAGCTCGCAAGCGCTGGCGCCGTCGGGCAGCGTAACCTCTACCGTAATCCGGGCGTTTCGCGGGCCGGATTGATACAGGGGGTTTTCCCTCTCATCGCTCGTCACACCCTCCAGGATGTTGATGAGCCCAGGCACCTTGAGATAGAGATACTTATCCTGCCGCACGGCATACGAGTCGATCTTCACGCTCAGCTCCTCGACCCCGGGGTACTCGTCATAGCGGGTGACATACTCGCCGAATGGCTGCGCCGCATGGCTGATAGACGTGATCAGCTGCTCGTGATGGCGTTTCCGCTCCTCGGGCTGCATCTCGGAGAACTGCTTCTTGAACGCGGCAAAGTTATCTCCATAATAGGTGCGCCTCTGCGTGAGCACGATATCGCCGTCTTCGTGGAGCCGGATGGCGATGTCGGTATCGCGCCGGTCGGCGTACTTCTCGGAGATCGGCTGGATCGTTTCGAACTGGCCGGTCTTGAGCACGAGCCCCGGATTGCCGGAATACCTGGTGCTCCCCAGTGAGGCGTACTGATCGGTATCGTTGAGGTAGACAGGACCGTCCTTGGTCATCACCTTCACCAGGACCACGTTGAACCAGTGGGGCGCGGGAAATTCGCGCATGGGCTGCTGGAGGCTGTTGATGGGCGACACCCACGAGGCCAGCACAAACTCGGGCTTGAAGCCCGCCTCGGTCAGCATGGCGTGGAGCAGCACGGCCCGATCGGCGGAATTGCCATAGCCGTCCGCGAGCACCTGATCCGCCGGGGTGATGTATTTGATCGGGATCTCGTGCCAAGGGGTCCGGATATACTTGATGCCCCGGATCACATAGTCGCGGATGATCGTGATCTTCTGGGATTCGCCCTGCGCCTTTTTCAGGAGAAGCCGGGCTGTCTTGCGGGCCTTGTGGCCTGCAGAGGATGCATCGAGCAGACGCTTCTCCACCTGGGCCGCATATGTCTTCCAGTCGCCCGATGATGCGAATACCACCGGGTTGAAGCTGTACCACGGCGGGAGATAGTCTTCCTCGAGCACAGGCGGCACCTGCGAGGCGCTGAACTCATAGACCTGCTTGCCGCCGTCACTAAACGTTCTGAAAATAATATCCTCTCCAGGGAGGTCGGCACCGGTGTACAGGCGGCCGTTTCCTTGAGAGGGAGCGGTCTTGAGTGACATGCCTTGAGGCACCCTGATACGCACGGTTTTCTGCTCGATGGGCTCGTGATACCGGAACACGCCGTCAAGGCCCACGATGGTCCTATGCTCGCGCACGCGCTTGTCGATTCGCTGGTTGTCGATATAACACGACTCTCCGTGTATGGAGAAAAATGGCTGTCCGGTCTTGGTGCGCTTGATGGTATAGTCGATGACGCTTCCTTCATCCACGCCCGGAAGGCTCACTACCATGATCTTCGAGCCCGGATATCTCGGGCCGTCCGCGACCCAGTCGGCGTCCATGATGTTGATCTCATGCTCTTGGATTGAAGTCTGCACCCCTTCGGGAGATGTCACCACCGCGTTGAGCACCTCGACCTTTTCGCACGCAGGATTATAGTGAATGCGCAGATCGCTGTAGTTCTTCACGCCGGCGTAGGTGAACACCTTCATCTTCATGCGCCGGGTCTCGGTCCAGGTGGTGTCGTCGATCACGTCATACTCGTGGAGCTCGTCCAAGACGAGGGCATCGGGATCATAGTCCCGGGATGACGTGTACCAGGCCTTGCTCTGAACCAGCGGGGCGGACGGAGCGGGCGAGAAGATGGGCATCTTGCGGGAATCCGCCTCGATGATCTTCAGGGTTTCCTGGAGCTCGAGGTATTCCTCTGGCGAATATTCAGGCACCTTGAGCTTGAAGACGTTGTCCATGGCCAGCACCCTGCCCTGGACGGACACGTTCATGTTCCAAGCGGTCCCGTGGTTTTCCACCGGTTCATAGTCGGGCAGGCTCACCACCTCGCCCACCGAGTCGCCCAGATCGATCCTGAGCGATTCCTGGACCCCGCACGCCACCTCGGTGACATAAGGGTATCTCCGCGTCTTCAGGCCCATCTTGCCGATGAGCACATTCGCCATGCCCACGCTCCTGCCGAAACGGATCATGGGGAGCATCACCGCGTCATTGCCCGGGATGGCCCATTCCTTGACCTCGAACCCGGCCCGGACTACGATGGGCTCAGACGTGTCGTGCATGTTGCGGGGCAGGATCTCGCACGAGGTGAGAACACCTCCGGGTGCGGTCCTCATGACAAGCTTCTCGATATACTGCTGGCGTTCCTCGACCGAGAGCCGCGAGAAGAACGCGCGGTATGAATTATCGTTGAATCCGTCGAAACGGAATACGGTGTTGGCCTTCAGGGTGCCTTCTCTGTCGATGCTCCCGGTGGTCTCGATGTGCATCATGTTTTGCTCGGCCGGGATGATGGGGCTCGTGCGGAGCGTTTCTCCTTCGGGTGAGGCCACGAGATAGCTCTGGTCATTCAGATATGCCGGGAACAGAACGGTGGTGTTCTCGTCTGTGGCATCCATGAGGATGTAGTTGCCGTCGTCCATGCGGATACAGGAAATCGCGTGATTGAACAGCGGCTGCGGCACCTCATGGTCTTTTTTCGGCCCGTTCATGATGAGCACCGGATAGGCGTCGAACCCGGCTATGCGCAGCATGGACACGAGCAGGGCGGCCTTGTCCCTGCAGATGCCGGCCCGCCGCTCGAAGGTCATCTTCACCGGGTGCGGCTCATAGCCGGGGGCATCCTTTTCCACAGTAATGCCCAGATATCTGACCTGCTGCGACACCCATTGAAAGATCTCCCCGATCTTGCGTTCGGGCTCTTCGATGCCCGATATCAGGTTTTGCACGGTCTTTTCCATCTCTGGAGTGATGCTCTCTATGTGCGGCTTGCAGAGGTTCCAGTACCATCGCGACACGCTCTCCCAGTCGGGGATGGTGCTGATCAGAAGCCGCTGCACCTGAGTGTAGAGCTTGGGCATCTGCGGCTCATCATAGGTCTGGGGCACGTTTTTGGCCACCCAGGTATAGATGATGCCGTCATCGGCGGTCTCCTGCGTGTGGCTCACGGTGCCCGGAATCTCCGACTTGATCGCCATGCTCCTGAGCGGCATGCCCTTGGGCGCAGCCACGATATATTCGGAGCGTTTGATAGGGTCGATCCCCTCCATAAGCACATAGTCGGTGAACACGCCGGGCATGCGCGCTTTGTCGAAGCGGTCGTATACGATGAAGTGCACGGTGTCGCCCACCTCGACCTCGGGGATGGTCACTCTCAGGATCCGGTTGTTGGGATCGTAGATATTATCATCCATCTGCGATTGCTCGACCATCTCGCTCGAATTGGAGGCAATGTCGACCTTACCAACCGTCCCGTCACTGCGGATGACCTCAACGAGCTTGAACTCGGTGGTGTTGTAGGGAATGGTGAATGAGGAGGTGACGCTCTTGTACCTTCTCCTGCCCTTTTCGGTGAGGATCTTTGCATAGCATTCGTACCACTCTTCGTAGGTGCCGTCTTCCTCATAGGCCACGAAGTGCCTGCTGTCCACCATGACAACGTCTGCATTCGGGTAGGCCTCTGCAGTGACCATAACTGCAGATTCCATGACGTGGTCGCGGTAGAGCGGCGTGAAGGTGAGAGCCGAGCACAGCGGCGCATATCCGAAAAGCCATACCAGTGCTCCTGCACCCCATCCACCGAGTCGTGTCTTCGTATGATTCATGCAGCGTTTCCTTTCAGAGAGGGATTTCTCGAGTGCTTCCGGAAGGAAGGTGCTCTCGACCCTTGCATAAGACCAAAACCAACTGTACCCACCTTGCTGTTAGCCGATTTTGAAGAGGGTAAACTATTTTGGGGATGGATTTCAATAATGAATTTCCAATATGGATCATTATCCAGAATTAATAGTTAAAATCCGCAGAAATATCCCATAAATGATCGGATCACAAAAAATAATGCCCAGGCGCTGTGTCTTGATAACTTTTATTCACTCGGACGAGCCGAACACAATGCACTCGACCGCCCGTCCTGTGACTGCCCTGCGAATGGGGCTGATCTCCTGCATGGCTCGAACGTGGATTGTTACTTGAGTTGGGTATCGGTGGCGTATTTCGCCTTCTGAACAAGCATCAATCGTGTCGGCGTTCACGGAAAACATGGCGATATCCTATCCCGATCAGATTGGAACCTCCGACGTCGAAAACATGCCCGCCCGACTGGTGATGTATAAACACTGCCAGTTGATGCTGCCTGAACTTCGGATGCGCGAGCATGAGCTGAATCGGCCAGTAAAACTTCAGGTGCGATCGGTCCCGGCGCATATGCCGCTCACGCTCGATAGCCAGAACGTGTTCGTTATAGGAAAGCCCTATCCCGCTTTCGAAATTGGTGTAGACCACGCGGTTGAACGGAAAATCCTTCCATCTCAAGGTGATGCCGGCGTTATAGCTGAGAAACGGGCTTCGCCCCTGCTCATCCACCACGCCAAGGACTACGGGCAGTTCCAGTTGCGGACAAAACCGCCTGTTCAAAATAGCCAAGTCGAGATCAGATAGGGTGTAAGACGCACTGAAAAGGTACATTTCGCCGCCTGCCGGGCCTGTGGCCCGCGAGACCTTGCCAAGCGAGATATCGCCTATCGCATTTGAAGTGATCGCGGCTACTCCGATCTGGAGCGTCCAATTATCCTGATCAAAAAGATCGTCCTCCGGGCCTTTGCATGGAGAGGGATGCGGGCCGCCTTGTGCCGGTTCTTCAAACGTATCACCTGCATACAAGGCGGTTGCCGAAACAAAGAGAAGCATGGAAATAAAAACTATCAGCTTCATGACTATTAATAGTCATGATGATATCGGTCAGCAGCGCTGCCAACAGGCCCCACCCTTCGTGCGGGGGATCTCCTTTTGAGTCAATCAATACTTTAGACCTCATAATTATTATTGATCACTACTGTCCCAACGTTTAGCAGATAAAAGACTGTACATCAAGGCATAGCGGTGTTTAGCGGGTAAAGATGGTTGAAATCGATTTGAAAATATATTCTGGAGAAGGCCATACTTCTGCATTCTGGC